>Ga0123354_10011937_pt1 | contig 13452 bp, 14 predicted proteins | sample TergutLab28metaG_2_FD_97872 | JGI IMG/M metagenome (GOLD analysis project Ga0123354, IMG submission 97872) | Labiotermes labralis P4 segment gut microbial communities from Petit-Saut dam, French Guiana - Lab288 P4 | ecosystem: Host-associated > Arthropoda: Insects > Digestive system > Gut ... | reverse complement strand
TCTGCTTCTCCGCCTTCGCGAGCTTTATGGACTCAGGATTCGCGTCCGCGCCGGTAAGCTGGCTCAAAAGCGCGTCGATTTCGCTTTGTGAAAGGATGTCGGACATACTGGAAAACCCCTTCTAGAAGCTGGCATCTAGCTCAAGCATACGCAATTTCCACTACATACACGTCCACTATCAAATTCGTATTGAACGCGCTTTGCAGCTTTTCCGTGATCTCGTTTTTTAGGTTCTGGAAGGTGTCCATGCCGGGATCGGCCAGCTCTTCCCTGGTCTTGTTCCGCAGGACGCCGTTTACCACATCCAGCGCCACCGCCTCGTTGTCGCCGAGCGACTTGATTATGGCGTCGCTTTCCTTTTTCACCGTGTTATTCACGCCTACCTGGATCGTCAGCTTGATGTAGTTCTGCGACCCGTCCGCGCTGACGCGCAGGTTCGTGCTGACCGTCGTCAACGGCACTTTCGTTATCTGGTCGATGGACAACCGCTGTATGCTGGGCGCCGCCGGCGCGTTTGCCCCGGTGTCCGCTCCCGCCTGATTCGCTTTCGCGAGCCTCAGCGCATAAAACGAAACCGCGCCCACCGCCCCCAGCAAAACCACCAGAAGGATTAACACTATCATCATCATGGGTTTGCCCTTTTCCACCGCATTCACCTTCCGATTTCGATAAATAAAGTAAGTATAGTAACGGCTTTTGCAATATGTGAACCGCGCCGCGTTAATTTCAGTTATTGAAATTCCGATGAAACATTACGCTTTTTTTCGTAGGGGCGATTACCAATCGCCCGCGGGCGGCTAATAGCCGCCCCTACGAGCGCGATGTTTAATCGGTTAAGGGATAAAAGGCTTTTCTAGTTTCCAGTCTCTTCCTTTTCCAGCCTCCAGTACATTTCGACCCGCCTGTTTTCGGCCATATTGTCGGCCGTGTCATTGGGCGCGAGCGGCCTGTACCCGCCCATGCCTGTCGCCGTGACCCTGGCCGGGTCTATTTTCCCCTGTTCTATGAAATATAATCCAATATTTACAGCCCGCACCGAGGACAGCACCCAGTTGTTGGGAAACTGCGGCGTATTCACCGGCGTCGTATCCGTGTGCGCCTCTATGCTGATCCTAGCGTCCGGGCATAATTTCAGCTCGCCGGCCGCGGTTTCCAGAAGCGGGAGCATTTCCTTCTTTAGGCCCGCTTTGCCTTGAGCGAAAAGCATATCCGCCGGAACCGTCATGCGGACGAACGCGGGTTCGGCTTTTGTTCCGGCTCTGGCTTCGCTGCCGGCCAGAGTTGCCGCCACTGTCTCCACCTTGATTTTGTTCGTCAGTTGGTGTTCGGCAAGATACGCGCTTATATTTGAAGCAATTTGTTCCAGCTTTCCTTGGGCGTCGATACTGTTCCATAAATCCGGCGCGTTTTGCGCATCCGGTACGTTTTGCCGGCTTACGGTGCCGGCGTCATTTTTTTTCGCGGCAGCGCCCTTGTTGTTAGTTCCAGCTTCGTCGTCCACGGCGCGGCGATTGGCCGCGCCCGCCGTCAAAGTCCCGCCCGTTTGCCGTTTCTCGCCGCCGAGCCCCGCCGAATCCGTCGGGGCTCCCATGTAGGACGCAACGGCCAGACGCAGCCTCTCCGGGTCGCTCCGCGACAGGCTGAACAGATAGACAAAGACGCACAGCGCCAGCGCGAACATGCTGGCCCAGACGGCCGCGCCGCCGACGACGGCGGTTTTTTTCGCTTTGTTTTGCTTCATCATTAGCGCTCACCCCGTACTGAAACTGAAAAAATAATAACAACATTATTGAAATACCGAATAAGCATTGCGTGTTTTTTTGTAGGGGCGATTATCAATCGCCCCCGGGCGGCTAATAGCCGCCCCTACGAGCGCAATGTTCAATCGGCGGAGGGATAATATCCGTCGCGCGCCGCCATCTTTTCCGCAATCACCCGCGGCTCTTCCCCCGCCCTGATGTAGAGCAGCCCGTCGATCACCATATTTTTCAAAGCCATTTCCCGGCCGCCGAGCAGCTTGATCTTGTTCGCGGCCGGTTTCGCGATAAAAATCGAGATGATCATGCCATACATAGCGGACGCGGCGGCGGAAATCATGCCTCGCCCGACGGCCTGGGGGTCGCCCATGCGCGTGAGCATCTCGACCAGCCCGATAACCACGCCGATCAGGCCCCAGGAGCTTGCCGACGCGGCCATGAATTCCCAGACCCGCGCGCCGTTCGCGAATTTTCCGATTATTGACGCGCGTTCCGCCGCCATGATTTCCATGATGGTCTCCTGCGGGACCCCGTCCGCGACGAGCGCCGCGCCCTTTTTCAGAAACCCGTCGTCAATGCCCGCCGCGGCGTCCTCCAGCGCCAAGACGCCGTTAGCACGGGCTATATTAGCCAATCTGACGATCCGCGTCCTTGTCCGGCCCGCCTCGTCTCCCCGGGACTGAAAAATTAATCCGGCGCATTTCAGCCCGCCCACGGCGTCCGCCAGGGGAAACGCCGCGAACACGGCCGCCAGCGAGCCGCCCGCCGTCAGAATAAACGCCTGGAAGCTGTAAAACGCCAGCGCCTTGGCGGTATCATAGCCCGACAGGATGAATACGGCCAGCGCCACGAAAATAGGCCCCGCGATCAGGCCGAGTATGGCCGCCGCGTCCGGGCGAGCGCGCGCCCTAACCGTTCCCGGCCGCATAAATCGTCCTCTTATGCCTGGCGACCTCGTCTATGACCTCTTTCACGGTCTCCTTCACGATCACCTTGTGTCCGGTGGTCATGGTGATGGTCGTGTCAGGCGTGGACTCGATGTATTCGATCAAATCGCTGTTAATGTACATTTCAGCCGCGTTCAGCCTGGTCACGCGAATCATGATCTATCATCTCCTCAGATTCACCAGTTCCGTCAGCATGTCGTCCGAGGTCGTAATTACCCTGGAATTCGCCTGGAATCCTCTCTGCGTGGTTATCATGTCCGTAAACTCCGCCGAGAGATCCACGTTCGACATCTCCAGCACGCCGCTCTGGAGGTTGCCCTCCAGCCCTATGCCGTCGAACGTCCCGGAGTTTGGCGTGGCCCGGAACAGGTTGTTGCCGGACTTTTCCAGGCCGTTCGCGTTCGCGAACTGAGCCAGCGGTATCTGCGCCAGGAGGCGCTGCGCCCCGTTGGAGTACATGCCGGTGATCTTGCCGTCCGGGCCCACGTTCAGGCCCGTGAGGCTGCCCGGCGCGCTGCCGTTGCGGTTGGTGGCGATGGCCGTCGTCCTGTCGTTGACGAACTGGTGCAAATCCATGAAATTCACGCCAAGCACGCCCGTGCCGTCGCCCAGCGTGGCCGCCGGGTCGAGCTTCACCGCCGGCGCGACCGTGATCTGCGCCATGAAAGACGCCGGGACGGTCGGGTCGGCGGCAGTCCCGCCGATGGCCGTTATCATGCCGTTGGTGTCGAAAGTTATATCGAAGGGCGCCGGCGCGTTTATGGCGATGGGCCGCGTCCTGTCCTCGTTGGCGTAGATGACGCTGTTCGGGAACGTGACGTGCCACAGGCTGTTGGCAGGGTTAGTGTTCGCGGCGTCGTAGGTTAGCGTCACGTCCATCAGGTACTTGTTGCCCACGCTGTCGAAGAAGGACATGGTCTTGTTGACGACCGGGTCTTCCTGGCGGTTGATGTTTCCCGCCATGTCGATGATCGTGGTCGGTTCCGGGTTGGCGTAGGCCTTGCCCGCGCCGCCCACGTTGACCGGCGTGACGGCCCTCTTCTCCACGGCGTAAAGCCCTGTGGCCGGGTCGATGGCGGCCTCCCAGCCCATGAGCCTCATGCCGTTCATAGAAAGGTTGCCCTGCAAGTCCTCGGAAAAGTTGCCCGCGCGGGTGAAATGCGTGCCTGTGGCGTCGTTGACGACGAAGACCCCGTCGCCTACCGCCACCATATCCAGCGGGTTGGCCGTCCGCTGGAACGCGCCGGGCGTCATTATCTTGTCTATGGACGCCACGGAAGCGCCGAGGCCGATCTGCATCGGGTTCACGCCGCCCCTGCCCGTGGCGTCGTTGGGGCCGCTGGCCCCGCTGACCTTTTGGTTGAAAATTTCCGCGAAAGTCACCCGGCTGGACTTGTAGCCCACGGTGTTGACGTTCGCGATGTTGTTCGCGATCACGTCCATCCTGGTCTGATGTATCCGAAGCCCGGAGACCCCGGAAAAAAGAGAACGCATCATCTGGAAAAACCCCTTTCTGGGAACTAGAACCTGGAGCCTGGAACCTGGAACCTGGAAAAAGATGGCGTTATGCTCTGACGATCACTAGTCTCATGTCCCTAATCTCTAGCTTCTAGCTTCTTTACTTCCTCTAGTCTCATTTCGCTTCCGTTTACCTCTAGATACACTTCCCCGTTTTTTATGCTGACGCTCTCGACGGCGCCGGTCACGTCATAGGCCGTTCCGGCGTCGTCCCTGACCGCGCCGCTGACCTGCTTGCCTATCATGCCGTAGGCCTGCGTCAGGCTAATGGACTTGTTCATGTTCTGCATCTGCTCCAGCGACGTGAACTGCGCCATCTGCGCCACAAATTGCGTGTCGTCCATGGGGTTGAGCGGGTCTTGATACCGCAGCTGCGTTATCAGAAGAGAAAGGAAGGCGTTTTTGTCCAGGGAATTGCTGACCTCCCGTTGCTCCGCTTTTGAGGCTTTTGAGGCGGCCTGCGCCGCCTCGAGGCTGCCGGTTGGCGTCCACGTTATTCCGTTTTGGGTAAATGTTGACATGGTCATGCTCCCCTTTATTTTCCTCGAACTGCCGATTTATATTCCAAAAATATTTTACGCCAAAAAGTCCACGCCGTCGGTTTCCTCAGCCGCGCCGGACGCCGCGATTTCCGGCGTTTCCCTGATACTCCCGGCGTCAGCCGCAAAAACCGCGCCGGAAACAGCCTCCGCCGCGCCGATCCTGCGCGTCCGCTCCCGCGCCTGCGCGTCACGCTGCTCCCGCGTAAACTGGCTCGTCTGCCCGTTTTTCCCGTCCGGGTTAATAGACGCCGCCAGCTGCGAAACCTGTAAGCCCTGCTGGCCCAGCGCGTCCCTCAGCCTGCTGAAATTGGCCTCGAGGATCTCCCTGACCCGCTGATCCTCCGCCAGAAACTGCGCCGTGACGATCCCGTTGTCCGTGGCGACCTTCAGCGTGACTTCGCCAAGGTTCTCGGGCTTCAGGCTGATCCTGACCTCCGAAACCCTGCCCGTGACCTCGGCCTTCAGTTTTTCCATTATCTGGCTGATCACATCGGCTGTGTTCACGGCCTGCGTGGCCTCCGGTTTCGAGATCTCGCTCGCGTGTTCCGTCACGGAAAACGCCGCCGCCGCCGCGTTAGAGTTCACGCCTATGCCCGGTTGCTGCTGCGCGTCTTTTTGGGCAAGCTCCTGGCCGATGCCAGCCTCGTCGGGTTTCGCCCCGGCCCGGAGGGGCGCGTCCGGCCCCGGTCCGCCATCCGCGCGGATGAAGAGCGCCCTGTCGTCAAAACTCTGCCGATCCGCCGGCACTTCTCCCGGCTCTTCGCTGGGCGCGGCCCCGCCGGATTGGCCCGCCGACGCGGCCAGCACAGCCGGCGCAACGCCCGCCGCCTTAAGCTGTATGGCATTGCTCTCAGAAACCGCGCTCCCGTTAGCCGCATCAGTGCCATAATACGCCATTTCCGCCGCGTTTACGGCGGGCGCGGCGTTTTCGCCCTGCGCTTTCGCGTAAGCTCTTGCCATCTCCACCACGTTGGCGTCAAGGGCGGGATTTCCCCGCGAGGCCGGGATTTCAGCGGTTTGAGCGCTGTATTCAACGCCCTCCGGCTGGATTTGCGCCGCGTTGGCGTCGGCCAGCACCGGTGTGCCCGTCAGCACTGCCGCCGCCACCGTCACGGCCACGGCCATCGCGGAAATCACGCCCATGTGGGGCGAGTCAGCAGCGTTTATGCCCGCCGCGTCTTCCGGCCGCGCGGCGTCAACCTCAATCTTGCCATTTTTATCGTCGGACTTATCGCACGCCCCGGTATTTTCACACGTGCCAGCCGCGCCGGATTTTTCAATTTTTTCGCCATTATCGGTGCCATTTGCGGACGATCCTTCCATTGCCGGTCTTTCGTCCGCCGATTTGACCTTCGGCTCATGACCTGGCTTGTTCGCACCCATATCCGCCTTGTCCGCGCGGCGGCTCTCAGTGGTTTTCCCGGCCAGCCTGACATTCGGGGCCTGCGCGGATAATGGCTTGATTTTCGCCCCGGCGCGCCCGCGCTCCGCTCTCTCGTCACCCCGGGGTTTGTCGCCGGCGTTCCGGGAAATCTTGTCAAAGTAGTCCCCAAAACCGCGGTCAGTCCCATGAGCGGACGATAACGCCCCTCCCGGGAAACCGGCCTGACAATTCCGCGTCTGGAGCCTTTCGGGTCTTTGATTCTCGAAACAAATTTTTGCCAGATCCATGCCGCCACCAACTTTCGAAAAATATCTGATGAGTCTTTCTTATAAGCGCGCACAGGTGTGGTGACCTGTGGCCGCCCGCGCATCAGCGGGATTTTCTCAAACCAAAGTTGCCAAAACCACAGCGTCTACTAGTCGCCCCTGCTATGCTGCATATAGTAAAGACTTTTCCAAATCGTGAAGTCTATAACGCCCAAACCTTGCAAATTCAAGCCTTTTCTAGGTTCCAGGCTCTTTTTTTATCTAGTTTCCAGCATACCGCCGTCGCTACGGCGCGAGCATCTTTGCCGTCACCGCCGCGTTCGCCGTCTGCATCTCGTTAAGTATGGCGCTGGCCGCCGCGCTGTCCATATTCCGCAGCACGCTGACGACCAGGCTCATGTCCGTGGGTATCAGCGCTTCCAAAGCCGCCGCCGCCGCCGCGCTGTCCATCCCGGCGATCAGCTTCGCGTATTTTTTCTCGTCAGCCGTCTGCGCCACGATGCCGACGGCCTGGGTGTACAGCTTTTCCGCGTTCGCCGGGGCGATTTTCGCGTAAAAATCCGCGTAAGCCTGCGGATCGTTCATGGCGACCATGGCGTCAAAATCCGCCTTGTCGCTCTCGAACTGGTTCTGCTGGGCCTCGTACACCTTTAGGCCGTCGTTCTGCGCCGTTAACGCGCCGTTGGCGTCGGTGAGGGCTTGCACGTCCTGTTGGCTCCGGGCGAGTTGAGCGGTCAGGCTGTCGATCCGCGCGGTGAGTTCCGCGGTCGTCTGGCCATCCGTCTGCGTCTGCGGCAGGATATTCCGCAAAAACGGGACCCTCTCCAGCGCGGGCACAACATAGCGGCTTCTCATGCCGAAAACGTCAAAAATCATTGCGGCCGCTATCGCCGCGGCTACAGCGAGGACGACCACCACCGGCGCGACCTTTGATCGGCGCTTCTTTGCCGGCGCGGCATCCCGCAAAGCCGGCCTCGCGGACGGGCCGGGCGCGGCTGGCGCTGTCGTCCGTGGAATTGCCTTCACGGGACGCGCGCGCACGCCTCGCGGCGCGGCCTCCGCGCTCATTATATCAACCCTGTCCTCAACCGTATTCGCCGTCACGCGATGTCACCGCCTTCGTTTGTTATCCGATATACTGGAAACTAGATAAAAAGAGCCTAGAACCTGGAAAAAGCTTGAATTTGCAAGGTTTGAGCGTTATAGACTTCACGATTTGAAAGAGTCTTTACTATAATACACAATTTCCTAATACTTCCAGTGTTCACGCACGACAAACGCATTAATATACAATCGCACAATTAGTAAATGATGATTGTAGGGTTGTAGGGGGCGCACACTGCGCGCCCGAAAGAGCGAAAAATTTGCTGGTAAATATTTTGCGTGAACGCTGACCTCGGGCGCACAATATGCGCCCCTACGAGAACCGTTTCGCGCTAAAACATAATCATGCGTTGTCGCGAGCCTTCACGTCCTCTTGAACCTGTAACTCACTATCTCATCCACCGTCTTTTGCTCCGCCAGCTTTTCTTCCAGGCGGAATTCCTCACGGGCCTTGCCCTTCAGGATCTCCAGCGCCTTTTTCTCCTTGACGGCCTCCACAAGCTCCAGCCGCTTCCTTTCGGCCTCGGCTTCGGCCATTCTGACGGCCTTCGCCTGCGCGTCGATCCTCTTTTTGATCAGCTCCGAAAAGTCATTGTAACTGCGCAAAACCGCCGGTTCTATCTGCATTTCGAGACTTTTTCGAAACTCGTCAAGATTTTCCTTCCCGGCGCGCCTAAGCCGCGCTTCCTCGGCCTTCTCGCGCTCCAACGCGGCCAGCGCCTTGCCGTATTCCTGCTTTTTTCGGTCCTCGAGCTTTTCTTTCAGCCCAAGATAACTCTCCAGGCGGAACTTGAACTTTGCCAACTATTGTTCACCCTTGTGTATCCCGTTTATTCTGCCGCGTTTAGCTTTACAATATCCTCCATCGCGCTCAAAGTCTCTTGGAACGCGAAGTTAGCCGACGTGGACTGTGTCAAAAACCCGTTTATGGCCGCGTGCTTGGCCAGGGCGTCGTCAATATCCGGGTTGCTCCCCCGGACATACGCCCCGATATTTATCAAATCCTCGGCCTCCGCGTAAACGGCCATGGACTTCTTGATCTGATTCGCGAGCTCCTTGTGCTCCTTGGTCACAACGTCGGACATGACGCGGGAAATGCTCGCCAGCACGTCGATGGCCGGGTAGTGGTTCCTGTTCGCGATCTTTCTGTTCAGGACGATGTGCCCGTCCAGGATACCCCTGGCCGTGTCCGTCACCGGCTCGGTCAGGTCGTCGCCGTCCACCAGCACGGTATACAGCCCTGTTATTGACCCTTTGTCCGAGTTCCCGGCCCGCTCCAGCAATTTAGGCATGACCGCGAACACGGACGGCGTGTACCCGCGGGACACCGGCGGCTCCCCGACTGAAAGCCCCACCTCCCGCTGCGCCATGGCGTACCGCGTCAGCGAGTCCATCAGCAGCAGCACGTCCTTGCCCTTGCTCCTGAAATACTCCGCGGCGGACGTGGCGACCTCCGCCGCCTTCAGCCGGACCAGCGCGGGCTGGTCGGACGTGGCCACCACCAACACGGAGCGCTTCAGGCCCTCCTCGCCCAGGTCTTTTTCGATGAACTCCCGGACTTCCCTGCCGCGCTCGCCGATCAAGGCGACCACGTTTATGTCGGCCTCGGTGTTCCGGGCGATCACGCCCATGAGCGTGCTCTTGCCCACGCCGCTCCCCGCGAAAATGCCGACCCTCTGGCCCTTGCCGATGGTCAGCAGCCCGTCGATGGCTTTTATGCCCAGCGTCAGCGGCGTGCTGATGCGGCTGCGGGTGAGCGGGTTCGGCGGGGCGTTGGTCACGTAGAACTCGTCGCCTTCCGTAATAGGCGGCTTGCCGTCCATGGGTTCGCCCACGCCGTCCAGCACCCTGCCGAGCAGCCCCTCGGACACGCGGATAGTGATAGGCCGCTCCCGCGCCTGGACTATGCTGCCCGGGCCCACGCCGCTCATGTTGCCCAGCGGCATCAGCAAAATGCTGTTCTCCCGGAAACCCACCACCTCCGCCAGCACCGGGCGCGAGTCCCGCTTCGCGCGGATCTCGCAGAGGTTGCCCACGCGCACGTCCGGCCCGGTGGACTCGATAGTCAGCCCCACGACCTGGGAGACGCGGCCCAGCTTGCGGATGTAGCTTTTGTTCAGCACCGTCCGGTATTTGGCCAGGTCGAGGGTTTGTTTAACGGACATGGGGCCACCGCCTGAAAAAGTAGTTTTTTTATTACTTTTCGCCGTTCAATATCAAATACAAGTCATTCCTAAGCCCCTCGAACTGCTGCCCGATCCCGCAATCGACGTTCCCCAGCGCCGTCTCTATGACGCACTCGCCCCGCTTCATGGCGTCGTCAGCGGCGATTTCCACGTTGGACGTGAAGCCCTGCGGCACGACCTGTTCCCTGTTCTCCGTTATTCGCGGGTAGTCCGCCTGGGACACGCGCACCGTCACGTCTCCTGGCGACGAAAGCCCCGCCAGCCCCTGCCGCGTCAGGTTCAGCACGACTTCGGGGTTGAACAGGACCGCGCCGTTCACGAGTTTCGCGGAAATGTCCGCTATCAATTTTACGATCTCGCCCTCGGCCTCGCCGATCACGCGCTTTTTCTCATCGACGGCGCTCTCCAACTCGGCCTGGGCAGTCTTTTTCGCCTCGTCGGCTTCGGAGAGGCCCTCCCGGTATCCGGCCTGATAGCCCTCCGCCTTGCTTTTCTCATAGGCGGCGGCGATTTCGGCCCTGGACTTGGCCTCGGCCTCGCTCATGATGTGCTGCGCGCCCGCCTGCGCCCGCCGGATTATTTCGTGGGCCTCGTCGCGGGCATTCTTTACAGTATCTGGCCGGCCGGTATCATTTTGCGGGGTATTTGCCCGGTTGCTATCATTATGCGGGCTATCCGTCCGGTCGGTATCATTATGCGGGGTGGTCTTACGCCCGGCGGCGTAAGCGCCGGCATGATTTGACAACTCCGGCTCCTGCGCGGCGTTCGACAATGTATCGGCTTCCCGCGGCTGGGCGTATTCCGCGTAAAGCTCGCCGCCGAACGCGCCGATGTCGATGACGTTCCCCAAATCCAGCCTTACGGCCTCGGCTTTAACCACGTTAGACAATGCCGCCGTCACCTCCGCCGCCGTCTATGGTTATTTCACCGGCATCCTGAAACCACCGCGTTATGCCGTCGAGTTTCCGCTGTATGTCATCCGTGCTAACGACCGGATCGACCGCGCCGTTATCTTTGAAATTCCCCATGTCAGGCAATAATGTCGTCGCCTCCGCTGCGCCCGATTATGATCTCGCCGGCGTCCTGCAAACGCCGGATGATGTTGACGATCTTTTGCTGCGCTTCTTCCACGTCGGAGCGGCGCACCGGGCCCATGAACTCCATATCCTCCCTGACCATCCCGGCCAGGCGCTTGGAGATGTTCGAAAGGATGAGGTTTTGCAGTTCCTCGCTGGAATTCTTGAGCGCAAGCGCAAGGTCGCGGTTATCCACCTCGCGGAGCACAGTCTGGATGGAGCGGTTGTCCAGCGTGAGTATGTCCTCAAACACGAACATCTTCTTCTTGATCTCCTCGGACAGCTCCGCGTCCTCCGATTCCAGCGTCTCCAGAATGTGCTTCTCCGTGCCCCGGTCTACGGCGTTCAGTATCTCCACCACGGAGTCCACGCCGCCCACGGCGGTATAGTCCTCCGTAAGCAGCGACGACAGCTTCTTCTCCAGCACCTTTTCCACTTCCTTGATAACGTCCGGCGATGTCCTGTCCATGGTGGCGATGCGCCGCGCCACGTCGCTCTGCTTGTCCGGGCTTAGCTCGGAGAGGACTTCCCCGGCCTGTTTGGGCTTCAGGTATGACAAAATCAGCGCGATAGTCTGCGGGTGCTCGTTCTGGATGAAGTTCAATATCTGCCCCGCGTCGGACTTGCGTATAAAGTCGAAGGGCCGCACCTGGAGCGACACGGTCAGTTTGTTTATGACCTCGTAGGCCTTGGCCTCGCCCAGGGCTTTTTCCAATATCTGCTTGGCGTAGGCGATGCCGCCCTCGGTGATGTACTGCTGCGCCAGGCATATCTGGTAAAATTCCTCCAGGACCGCTTCCTTGGTCTCCGGCATGACCGCGCTGATGTTGGCGATTTCCAGGGTCAGCGTCTCGATCTCATCCTCTTTCAGGTGCCTGAAAACCTGGGCGGATTTCTCCGGCCCAAGGGTAATCAGCAGGATCGCCGCCTTTTCGCGGCCGGTCAACTCGGTTGTTGTCGCGGCGACTGCCGGCATTAAGCTCACTCCCACTCGTTGTTAAGCCAATTCCGCAGCAGCTGCGCCACGGCCTCCGGCCTCTCCGCCACGAATTTCTCTATCTGCTTCTTTGTCTCGGATTCCTTGTTGAACTCTATCTCCATAAGCTTTTCGGCTTCGGTTTCCTTCTCCTCGTCCATGCGCGTGCTCATCAGCAGCTCCTCCACGGACAGCTCCGGCTCGGTCTCCGTGATCACGGCGGGCTTCGCCCTGGCGATTATCCCATAGGCCAGCAGAAGTATCAAAATCGCCAGCACAACAAAGATTATGATCTGCTGGACGTTCATGGCCGTCTTGACCTCGTCCACGAAGTGCGGGATCTCGTAAGCCTTCACGGACACGTTGGCGATGCCAGTGGCGGCCACCACGTTGTCCACGATGCTCTGATCCACGGGGACTTCCCGCGTGGCCGTCGCCGCCTTGAACTGATCCCAGGTCTGCCCGCTAAGGCTGCCGCCGGCGGTCATCTGCGCCTGGTCGTAGACCGGGTGGTAGTACAGCATGATCGCGATGGAGGACTGATCCGGAAGCAGGCCGCCGACGGCCGTCTCCGTGTGGGTGTCCGTCCTGTTGACGGCGTAGTCGGAAGTCCGGCTGTTCGCCTTGGCGCTGGCGCCCGCCGCGCCGCCCGCCTGATATTGCGGGGTGGTCTGCGCGTTGGCGTTTGTTCCCGGCTCGCCGCCCGTCTGCGTACCCGTTGAAGACTGGGACGTGACCGTCTCGGAGGACACGATCCCTGTGTCGCTGCCCGCGACCGGCGTCTGGAACTGAGTGCTGTCCGTGCTGCTGCTGCTCCAGTCGAACTTCAGGTTCGCCGTGACCTTGATCTCGTCGGCCAGCGGCGCCAGCTGCGCCCGGAGCTTCATCTCCATCTCGGTCTTGCGGTCCTGCTCCTGCTCCAGCGCGGTGCCTATGCCGCCGTTCGCGCCTTGCGAGCCGGAATATACCAGGTTATAGTTCTGGTCGATTATCTCTATGTTGTCCAGCGTGAGGCCGTCCACGCTGGCGCGCAGGAAGTTGGCGATGCCCAGGGCCTCGCTCTTGTCCAGAGTCCTGGATGTGGTTATCAGCGCGCTGGCCCTGGCCTGATCCACCGGCTCCCTGAAGAAAGTGGAGTTTTCCGGCAAGGTCAGCGTGACCACCGCGCCCGTTATGCCCGTGAACGTCGTCAGCGCCTGGGACAGCTCGCTCTCCTTGGCCTTTTTCAGGTTTTCTTTCTTTATTGTCTCAGTCGTCCCCATGCCGCTGTAGCTAAGGGCGTCCTGGTAGGTAAAGAGGTTCCCGCTGGTGTCGCTCATCAGGTTCTGCTCGGCCAAAATCACCTGCGCGTCAACGGCCCGCTTCGCGTCCACTTCCAGGCCGCGGCCGCTGTCGGTCACGCGGCTTGCAATGCCCGCGTCGCTCACGGCCGCCCGCATTTCAGAGATCACCGTCAGATCCTTGTTGTCCACCAGCATGACCATTTTTGTGCGCATCGTCAGATATAATGTGAAAACCAGAGCTAGCACTATGACAGCCGCTATCGCGATAATCTGTATTTTTTGGTTTCTCCCAAGGGCCTTCCATCTGTCCCTGCCGCCGTTGACAATGCCCAGCAGCCGCTCCCGCATTTACTCACCACCGTTCTAGAGGCTAGAAACTAGATACTAGACCTGTCCTGGAACCCGCTTGGGGT
>Ga0123354_10011936_pt1 | contig 13452 bp, 7 predicted proteins | sample TergutLab28metaG_2_FD_97872 | JGI IMG/M metagenome (GOLD analysis project Ga0123354, IMG submission 97872) | Labiotermes labralis P4 segment gut microbial communities from Petit-Saut dam, French Guiana - Lab288 P4 | ecosystem: Host-associated > Arthropoda: Insects > Digestive system > Gut ... | reverse complement strand
ATTTTGATTTGTTAAAGTTGTTCCCAAATATTTAAACTCTTCCACCCTCTCGAAGGTACTATTATCAGTCCTCACACTGTGAATTCGTCCTGCATTCTGATCTGGAGACATGACCATGCATTTAGTTTTATCAACATTTACTTCCAGTCCAATCTCCCTAGTAGCAGCTACTAAAGTTTCTGCATTTTCCTTTAAAGTATGTATACCTCCTCCCAGTTTATTAACATCATCGGCATAAGCCAGCAGCTGATGTGTACCATTTAGTTTCAAGCCATCCTGATTTACCTGAACCCTCCTAATGGCATACTCTAAAGCACAGTTAAAAGGCATTGGTGATAGAGCGTCTCCTTGTTTCAAACCATTCCTTATCGGGAACCTGTCAGATACATTCTTGCCTACCCGGACTCTGCTGTATTTTTCAGTCATTCTCGTCTTTATTAACCTTATAAGTTTCCTAGGGATACCAAACTCAATGAGAATCTTATATAAGACCTCCCTCCTAACTGAATTATAGATTTTCTTGAAGTCTATAAATACCTGATGCACTTCTTCATTGTATTAACATTTTTTCTCAAGTATTTGACGAATCCAGTGTATATGATCAGTTGATCTGTTGTTTCGAAATCCACGTTGATGATCCCCGATAATTTTCTTCGCATATGGAATTAACCTTGAGAACAGGATGTTGGATAAAATTTTGTAAGTGGTTGGCATAAGTGATATATCCCTATAATTATTACAGTCTCTTTTATCCCCCTTCTTCTGAATAGGTACTATGATCGACTCCTTCCACTCTTCAGGCAGTTTCTCCTTCTTCCAAATAGAAGTGATAAGTTTATGAATCTCCAAGCAAATTGTTCTACCCCCTGCTGTAATCAGTTCTGCCGGTATTTGATCAATACCTGGCGATTTGTGACTTTTTAGCTTGTCGATTTCCAGCTCAAACTCAGAGGCACTTGGCTCAGGTATCAGTGGTTCTGCTGTGTGTATTTCTGCCTGCCCAACATCCTTAACTCCATGCACTTTGAATAGCTGGGAGAAAATATTTCCTCCACCAAGTGAAAATACTGTGGGAGTCTGCAACCAAGTGACCTTTCTCATTCTTTATTATATTAAATATAGGCTGGTACCCCTTCTTAAAGTAACTGATGACCCTATACAAGTCCCTAATGTTTTTGATCTTACTGTTAGTTTCAAGTTCCTCAATTTTGCACAGCGTTCCAAAATTAACCACGTGGTATTTGAGTCCCTGTCACCGCGGCATGGCGCGTTCTCCGGTTGCGGACGGAGGAACGGCTTCCAATATGGACGGTAGCTGCGAATATATTGAATAAGCAGTCGCGGATAGACGACAAGGGGTGTTCCTCCAGCTTGCGGGTTGGAAGAGGGGCTAACAATTCCTCCCTGTTAAAACTTATCTTCTTACGAAACATTCACAGACAAAGCCTAGGACCTGGAGTAATAATTTGGTACAACCTAAGCAATGAAAGACGGCCCTGAGATTTGGTACTTTGAAGGTTAGGGACCTGCATAGGGCAGGTTCGTTGACGGCAACAGCCAGGGAATTGGCTAGATACAGATTGGATTTAGTGGGTTTGCAGGAGGTAAGGGGGGACAACGGGAACACAGTAAGAGCAGAGGTTTGTAATTATTTCTATGGAAAGGGAAATGAAAATCATCAACTGTACCTATCTATAAGACGGGCGATAAAACAGACTGTATTAATTATACGGCATATCACTTTTGTCAACTACGTAAAAAATTTATCGAAATTCCTACTCTCAATGTTAACTCTCTATGCAGAGGAATATATTGCCATACTAAAATTACTTGGGATCATCAATGTGGATTTCGAAGCAACAGATAAACTGCTGATCATATAAACTGCACTCGTCAAATACTTGAGAAAAAGTGCGAATAAAACACAGCAGTGTATCATCTCTTTATAGGCTTCAAGAAAGCTTAAGATTCAATTATGAGGGAGGTCTTATATAAGATTCTCATTCAGTTTGCTATCCCCATGAAACTGGTAAGGCTAATAAAAATGTGTCTGACTGAAACATATAGCAGAGTCCAGATAAGCAAGAATTTGTCCGACGTGTTTCCTATTAGAAATGATTTGAAAAAATTATGCTCTATCGCCAATGCTTTTCAACTTTGCTTTAGAGTACGCCATTAGGAGGGTTCAGGTAAACCAGAATGGCTTGAAACTAAATGGTACACATCAGCTGCTGATTTATGTTGATGATGGTAACATATTGGGAGGAAACATACATAGTGTAAAGGAAAATGCAGAAGCTTGGATAGTGACTAGTAAGGAGACTGGACTAGACGTAATTGCTGATAAAACTAAGTTCATGGCCATGTCTCGAAATTAGAATGCAAGAAGATGTCACAGAATGAAAATTAATAATTCCTTTGGAAGGGCGGAAGAGTTGAAATATTTGACAACAACCATAACAGATCAAAATTGTATTAAGGAGGATATGAAGAGCAGATTGAGGGCAGGAAATGGTTGCTGTCATTCGGTGCAGAATGTTTTGTATTGCAGTTTGTTATACAAAAATTTAAAGATCAAGATAGACAGAATTATAATTTTGCCTCTTTCCTTTAATGGGTGCAAAACTTGGTCGCTGACATTGAAAGAAAAACGTAGGCAGCGGGCGTTTGAGAATAGGATGTTGAGTAGAATATTTGGGTCTAAGAGGGACGAGGTGGCCGGGGAGTGGAGAAAACTACATAATGAGGAGCTTACTGAAGTGTACTGTTCACCGAATATTGTGAGAATGACAAATTCGAGAAGAATGAGATGGGAGGGGAATGCAGCGTGTATGGGGGAGGAGAAGCTTGTACAGGGTTTTGGTGGGGAGACCTGAGGGAAAGAGACCACTGGGGAGACCAAGGCGTAGATGGGGAGATAATATTAAGATGGATCTTCAGGAGGTGGGATGTGGGGGAATGGACTGGATCGAGCTGGCTCAGGATAGGGACATGTGACGGCACTTGTGAATGCGGTAATGAACCTTCGGGTTCTATAAAATGCGGGGAATTTCTTCACTAGTTGCAAACCGGTTAGCTTCTCAAGAAAGACTGCTCCATGGAGTGAGTAAGCAAGTAAATTCCAAAATTAAGTGATATATATTCATAATATGTGTGAAGTACAGTCAAACACAACTTGTAATATTTATTTGCTAGGAATTTTTTTTACAGAGTTTGTCTCAACAACTACACGTTTCGGCCTTTATATAGACCATAATCAGGTTGAACACTCCCCTATTATGAGGCAAACTATAAAATATACAGTGCCTTTGTCACAGAGATCTCGTGCACGGCTCTAAAATTTCCATTTAAAATAATCACCGCAGTAGGAGAATTAAAAACTTCATTACAGTACACAAACTGTTGCAATGTACGTCGGGTTTCACCCTTTTTATAGGCCACGAAGGCCCTTAGGGTGAGTAGAGGTATAGCTGTACTCTTTCGAGAACCTCGGCACACTAGATGGGGTGGGGTTCAGCACCATGCCCCGGCCGCCTCTACCCCCAGGAAAAACCCGGTTCCCATTGTACAGGAGGCTGTGTGGGCCCCAGGGCCGGTCTGGTATTGTAATATGAACGGTATAAAATTAGGGTGTTTTGATGTCGGAAGGGCAGTATGGTGTCGAAATGGGTATATTGCTGTTAAGCGATGCTGGTTTGTGTTTGGTTAAATTGAAGGGATATATATTTATCGGGAGGTTTATTCCCAAGCAAGTGTCAAAACAGACACCGATAAAATATACACGAAAAGCAGTGTGTGTGCCGGTTGTGAATTCAACACCCAGTATATATCTTATTTGTTCAGTTTCTTAATTTCACATCCATTAATTAATAATCAATTTTAGAAAAATAATACGACTGGCAACTATCATGCTTATACTAATCTGCCTTCAATAAACCATTTCAAATACCAACCCAAATCTGCACCTCGAATTTCATTCTGCCACAATTCAATATCAGTAATTGATTACTAAGTTGAATAACGTTATCAGCACATTGCGGTGAGGCATTGAGAGATTAAATTGTACTGTTTATGTTGACAGGTGGACATTTTGGGCAGAAGGCACAGCATATTAGTAGCAAATGCCCATATTGAATAAAACTGTAAATTGTGTGACATGATTGCTCTATGTTGGCAGGTCTGGAGACATAAGAGAGAAGACTGCTGTGGTTATGCGAAAGGCTGCCATGATGTTGGACTGAGGAAACAGCACCTTGGATGTCACAACAGCTGGGATTGTTGGTGTTTCACATTGCTGGTATGGTTTTGTGTATTGCACTGTGTTGGTGTGGGCAGTGCTTTACTGACGGTAGGTGGAAACTGGCTGCCACATACTGTAACACCATTAGATGTCACCACAAGGTATGATGCTGTAGACAGACCCAGAACGTTCTACACCCTGCAGAATGCCCGCCAGCAGCACTGCATACGTCACAGTGACAGTGGACAGCAGGTGTCTTCACTCCCTGACATTGCGCAGGAAGAAATAACAGTTTATTTTCTGCAGATAAGTGCCATCAACATTATCTGACATTGTCGTTTGGCTGTTAGACACGCATACCTGGCCAGTGTGTCAGTTGACAGTCTTCATTACCTTACATAAGTTAAAGTTTTTGCCAGTCCGTGCTGTTGCATATCACAGGATTTCTTAACGAATGTGGTTTCCTTACCTCACTCATTAAATTCCACTATAATACGCAAGTTTAAAAAGCAGACGCAGCTTATGTCAACCTTCATGTACGTGAATTATACACTAATTAAACATTCCCTTGGGGCATTGCATGGACAATTATTTTACATTCTATCATTGTAAGAAACTAACTGCACAGTGCACACAGCTCTGACGACAAAATATCTGCCTTAGGAAGTACTGATTTACAGGACATCGCAACAGCAAGTTCCTGCAAGTTCTTTGCTGTAGACAGGTGCCTTCAATATAATATGACATTCTGGTTTGGCTGTTCGTCAGATATAACTCACAGTGTGTCATGTCACACTGTCCGTTACTTTAGATAAATTAAACTATTTGCCAGTCCATGTAGCATATCACAGTGGTTCATCAAGAATGTGTTTTCTTTACTAGACTTACTAAGTTTCACCGCAGTGTCTAAGATACAAACGCAGATACGGCTTATATAGAATTCGTATATGTATATTTTACACTTAGTTAGATTTTCCCTTGATATTTTGCATGAATATTCATGTTACATTTTATAATAGCAAGGAGCTGACTGCACAGTGCACAGAGATAAGACGGCATAATGTCTGCCTTAGAGAGTACTGATATACAGGACAGCGCGACAACAGGTTTAGCGTCGCAAAACGATCAGCCAGACGGACCAAGTTCATTGCCGCCATTCTCAGGAAACTTAAGTGTAGATGAAGAGCTAAAATTGAGCAACAAGAACTTTAAGAAAACAATCGATGATTTCCTCAAAGACCGAAATATATCCCCCCTCAGCCAACTCACAGCAACGCCCCCTTTACCCACACCCCACGTACTGGCCCAATTTGCCTCCAAGACATACACAGACTACAAAAGAAAAGAGACTGACGCTCAGTATGAGACACGGTTAGCTTTACCTGACGGCTGGAAGTTACTGACGACAGCGTCTAATGGTAACAAGACTAATGGCTATTTTGGGGCAGCCTACTGGCACCCTGAACGTCAGCAGGCTGTGATTGCTCATCGGGGTACTAAACTTACAAATGTAGGAGCACTGTGGACAGACTTAGTTGGTGTGATGTTTAAACACCAAGTTCCACAAATGTGTTCTGCTAGCACCTTCGCACATAAGGTTGTTGAAGTGCTGCGAGAAGTTAAGAGCGAAAGGCAGGTCATTTTTCAACTGTCCTTTACCGGTCACTCTTTAGGGGGCTGGTTAGCACAAGTAACAACCTTCACCACTGAGTATCTTAAGACAGAAGAAAATTTGTTCCTTAGAAGGTATAATGATGACAATGATTGTTATCATCCCCACACAGTAGTTTTTGACAGCCCAGGTTGCAAAAGTATGTTGTCAGAAATGAAAAACGAGTATTTTGCACGCCTGGATGGGAGCTCCATTGCCTTGAAGCACTTAGATATTACCAGTTATCTGTCTGCTCCAAATCGCATTAATACTTATAAGAAACATGTAGGGACGGTCTATCGCATCTTTCCTGATCTGTCTGATACGGTCTGGCTTGTCACCCTAATTGGTACTGTCTGTCGCATAATCACTTATTTATCTGACAGGGTTTGGGTTACCGGCATAATAGATACTGTGTACCGCCTCTTCACTTATTGTCCTGACACGGTGTGGTTTACCGGCATTATGAGTCCTGTGTACAGCTTCTTCTCTTATTTGTCTGATACGGTCTGGCTTACCAGCCTAAGAAGAAATGTGTATCGATTCTTCTCCTATTTTTCTGATTTGGTTTGGCAGATACAGGATACCCTATCGTACAACAAAAAAACTCACAGTATGAAAAAATTAGTGCAAGCCTTTGACCCTGAAACAGGGCAAGTACATAAAGATGAGCAATGTCAGCTAAAAGTACAAGTGGTCGTTGATTGGCCAATTAGTGGCGGCTTAAGGCGTGGCGATGAATACAAGAAGTTCTTTGCATGGGCCGAGCATTTGAACAATTATCACCCAGATATTAAAGATTTAAGCATGCAGTACTGTCCAATTCGCTACCAAACTAAACGTTATGACGAGCGGGTGAACAGCTTTAGCATATTTAGTGAGGAAGAGAAGGAATTTTTACACAGTTACTGTTGGCTGCGACAGCGGTCGGAATTCTTTAAGCCTCAAGAACTGTTCTCTGTAATGGGAGATAATCAGGCCCAAGATGAAGCTGCAAAATTGTTTCAAAACTTTGAAATTAAAAATGACACAATTCATTGTGCAGATGCCAGTGTGTTACAGGCACTGATTCCTTATGTGAAACGGTTGCTTCAGCTGTTCCCTGAGATAAAAGAGATTAGAAAGATGGTTTATCAATGTGAAACAAGGAGTTGCATCGAACAGATCAACCAAAGCCCACTTGATTTTAACCCTGATGCTTTGAATGTTCGGGAATTTTTAGAAAATGAGGAACAACAAGTTTTGCAGTTACATATGGTTGGTGGTGATGAATGGACAGGGCTAATTAAGGTATATCAGGTTCTGCAAAAGACTGGTTGTCTGATGGAAGGTCGGTACACCGTACTGAAGTTAGAGCGCTTGTTAACTCTGAATATGTTGATGGATTTTAGAACATTAATGCTGTCAATTAAAGCACCATATCTAATACTGGTGGCTTGCGAGGCCAGTCAACTGCTGAAGGAAGAAACAAAAGACATGATAAGAAAAGTTTTTGAAACTATGAAACAAAAACCGTTTATCAAAATCATTTTGACCACCCGATCAGAAGATAGAACTGCTAATTTCCTGCAAAACACAAGTAGCGATAAATTTGGGAATGGTTTGGTTACAAGACATGAACAGTTAACTTGGTGTGACATAACTTCCAGTTCACAGGAGAAACTGCTGGAGAAACCAGTTAAATTTCAAGACGCTAATATTTCTCTAAAGGAAATCGTGTCTGCTGAATCTGTCGTAACAAAATTTCTGCCTCTTGGTGCTTTACTTGAAGAAAGGGAACTGATAATTGCTGATCTAGTGCTAAAGTCAAATGACTACAGTGAAAGTTACTATACCGGGAGAAACCTTCAACAAAAAGCCATTAAACATGAGATTTTTAGTGACAAAGGTGTAAAAGAAGAACATGTTTTCCTAGCTAGCACAGAAAAGGAATTCAAAAAACTCTGTCAGCTGTATCCAAACAGCGATGTGCATTGGGTACAGAAAGACAAATTAGGGAAACTTCTTTGGCAGCAATCGCAAGGAAGTTTAGAAACAGTGCGAAAATATATTGATACACATAGTTCACACACATATACAGCTGATGATTTAGACAAGCTGTTGGAGCAAGTAGAGCACCAGAGTGTGATGCTGATTGCTGATCCAGCAGGGATGGGTAAATCAACCGTACTGACACATCTGTCTAAGCAAATCAAACAAAAGTTCCCAAACAAATGGGTGGTGAGAATTGACTTAAATGACCACACAGACGCACTCAAAGCATTGAAACAAGAACAGATCGGTAAGGAGAAAGTGGTTGAGTTTGTATCGGAGAAACTGCTGAAGCTTAAACCTGGTTTAGAGTTGGAATTATTTAAACAGTGTTGTGAAAAAAAGCAGAAAGTAAGAGTAGTAATAATGTTCGACGGGTTTGATGAAATCAGTCCGTTCTACAAAGAGACTGTCAATGATTTAGTGCAAGGTCTAAGGCAGACGGCGGTAGAACAGCTGTGGATCACCACCAGACCACATCTGAGAGACGAATTGGAAGATAAGCTACAACAGCTCTCCTACACACTGGAACCTTTTTCTGAAAGCAATCAAGTTGAATTCTTAACTAAATTTTGGAGTTTAAAAGACTGGTTTACTGAGACAAATGATAAAGGGGAAGATAAAGAAATAGGCAAGTTGGAAATTTATGCTGAAAATTTAATTAAGAAATTGTCCGAATCAATTAGTGACAAAGACAGAGAGTTCACCGGCATCCCACTACACACCCACATGTTGGCGGAGGCGTTTGATGAAGAAGTTAGAATATTTTATCAGTCAGACAAATCCAAGCCCGAGATAAAACAAAAGCTAGACTTGCTTGGGTTATACGAAAGATTTATTGAAAGGAAATATGACATCTATCAGGAGGAAAAGCTTCAAGTCTCGGTAAATAATACATCTGCAATAGAGCAAAGGGAACGTGATTTAAAGAGCATGGGATTGGACAATCAGCTGCTGGCTTTGAAGGTGCTGTTCACAGAGGAACAAGTGGCACTGTTTAAAAAAAACAAGAAATGTTCATTTTCAGCAGAAGAGTTAACAAGGATCGGGATAGTGCAAATAAAATGCGAGGGTAAACCGCAATTTATCCACCGCACCTTTGCCGAGTATTATGTGGCGGATTGTTTGGTGAACATCATGGCCGAGGGAAAAAACACCTCGAAGCATGTAGTGGGTTTTATACTGAAAGATATACTTCTAAAAGATGATTATCGGGTGATAAGAGTTTTTGTGGATGGCTTATTGTCAAGGACTAAGATATCAAAAGAAGTGTTAAAACAGTACGGAGTTCAAATACAAAACATGAAGAAATTTGGTGATCTGATATTACGCAATGCAGCGCGTGAAGGCAATTCTAACATTATTGAATGTTTGTTGGATAGCGTGCAATCAGGAAATCAGAGAGACAGGATAAAAGAAATGTTGCTAGCAACAGATGGAGAGGGACTCACAGCCTGGTTCATTTCAGTAGCTTCTAACAAATCACAGGTATTAGAGAAGTTATGGGAGTGGGCTGGAAAGAAACTAACAACAGAGGAGATAAATAATAAATTGTTATTAGGCACAGACAATATGGGAAGGACCGCCTGGCACTTGGCGGCAAATGAGAGCAATTTAGAGATATTACAAAAAGTATGGGAGTGGGCTGAAGAGAAACTAACAAGTGAAGAGATAAATAATAAATTGTTGTTAGCCGCAGATCATAGGGGAAGGACCGCCTGGCAATCTGCCGCATTCTGGGGCAATTTAGAGGTGTTACAAAAAATATACGAGTGTGCTAACAAGAAACTAACAAGAGAGGAGATGAATAATAAGTTGTTATTAGGCACAGACAATGGGGGAAAGACCGCCTGGCACTTGGCTGCAGAGTGGGGAAATTTAGAGGTATTACATGAAATATGGGAGTGTGCTCAAGAAAAACTAACAACAGAGGAGACAAATAATAAATTGTTATTAGGCACAGACAATTTTGGAATGACCGCCTGGCACTTGGCGGCAAATAAGCGCAATTTAGAGATATTACAAAAAGTATGGGAGTGGGCTGAAGAGAAACTAACAACAGAGGAGATAAAAAATAATTTGTTATTAGGCACAGACAATATTGGAAGGACCGCCTGGCACTTGGCGGCAAATAAGCGCAATTTAGAGATATTACAAAACGTATGGGAGTGTGCTGAAGAGGAACTAACAACAGAGGAGATAAATAATAAATTGCCATTAGGCACAGACAATATTCGAAGGACATCCTGGCACTTGGCGGCAAATGAGCGCAATTTAGAGATATTACAAAAAGTATGGGAGTGGGCTGAAGAGAAACTAACAACAGAGGAGATAACAAATAAATTGTTATTAGGCAGAGACCAAGATGGAAAGACCGCCTGGCACTTGGCTGCAGAAGGGGGCAATTTAGAATTATTACATAAAATATGGGAGTGTGCTAAAGAGAAACTAACAGCAGAGGAGATAAATAATAAATTGTTGTTAGGCAAAGACAAAGAGGGAAAGACCGCCTGCCAATTGGCTGCAGAGGAGAGCAATTTAGAAGTATTACATAAAATATCGAAGTGGACTGAATGGAAACTAACAACAGAGGAGATAAACAAATTGTTATTAGGCACAATGAGTGAAATCCCGCCTGGCACTTAGCGGCAAAGAAGGGCAATTTAGAGATATTACAAAAAGTATGGGAGTGGGCTGATGAGAAACTAACAACAGAGGAGATAAACAATGAACTGTTATTAAGCACAGACTATAAGGGAAGGACCGGCTAACATTTGGCTGCAGAGAATGGCAATTTTGGAGTACTACATAAAATGTGGGAGTGGGCTGAAAAGAAACTAACAACAGAGGAAATAAACAAGAAACTTATGTTAGGGACACACAGCGAGGGAAGGACCGGCTGGCAATTGGCTGCAAAGTGGGGCAATTTTGAGGTATTACATAAAATACTGAAGTGGGCTAAAGAGAGAATAAGAGAGTTTGGAATTGGGCTAAAAGGGAACTAAGAAACAGAAGACATAACTAATAAATTTTATTATCCATAGGCAGTAAACATTGGACTGTCTTGTACGTGGAAGCAGAAGATTTCAGTTTACAGTCATTAAGTAACTGTGAAATTAGTTTAAATATTTACTAAAACCAAAGCATATAAACCATATTCTAATTTGCTGCAGTTCATATGGGATGGACTGTATGGAGCGTGGCAACAAACTGTGGCAATTTATGGGCATTAGATTAACTGTGGAATTGGGCTAAAAATGTACCAATAGCAGAGGAGATAATTACGATATTTTTATTGGCCACAGACCATTAGGGAAACACTCTCTGGCACGTGGCAGCAAAGGAGTAAAACGTAGAGATTTTAGACGAATTCTGGGACAAGCTAAAGGAAAAAAAACAACATGGGGATTAAAATATATACACTTTAGTTCAGCACAGATAATAATGGAAGGACCATCTGACATTTAGCAGCACAGCAAGGCAAAATAGACCGACCATTTTATATGAATTATTTTCCTGGATTATAAAAGCGAATACAAGTAATTAAATTTGTTCTTTCTTGCCTAAGACGACTCAAAACCGCCTTATGGCCTGTTATAGAAGGGAATTACGTGAGATATTCAGAAATTTAATTTGTTAATGACATTTGCTTCCATGGCGCAAAGGGCTGTTATTGGGCCAATCCAGCTTAATAATGACACTTCAAAAACTGACTCCTTTGGATGGCAGTTCTGGCCAACACACAAGACTACCTGACAACACACAACACTCACATGAGTCATCCACGCCCCAGAGGGATTCGAAACAATTATCCCAGCAAGTTAGCGACAGCAGAAAAAAGAGCCGTAGACGAGCGGGCAAACGGGGTAGGATGTTTGTGGAAATATGAACCTGAATTGCGGTTTGTGAAGGCAGGTGGTTGGTTAAATATTAATTGAAATAATTTAACGAAACAGGCGGGAGATATTGCAACAATTACGTCATGATACAGCGTTAATCTGAAGCGGGTAAAAATCACAGCAGTTTATCTTTCGCTCCCAACTCAGGCAGGGTGGTTTCCGAGAAGGGATGGTGAAGCAGAACGCACATGCACAGGGCCAGTCCGTGACCTGCATCACCACGCTTAGCACTTCTACAGTACAATCCTAAGCAACATTGCTAACTGCCGTGGTCGTTATAAACCGATCTGAACTGTCAGCTGTAATAGTCACATTTCACACCCTCCCTGCTGTAAGTTGGCTCAGATGGTGGCTTTCTCCAGCCGTCCTTTCAATGTAAAGCTATCAGTCTGATTACCTTCCAGATGTAATGAATCACCGCTGATAGCCAAAGTCACAACACAACTGAAAGAAGTGGCATTCGGTCAGTCCATCAGACGGTACCACACATTGTGCTGTTATTGTGTGAGCAGAATGAGTTTGTTGAATGAACAGGGGATGTGGCAAGCAATACATTCAGTAGAGTATTGAAAATTTATACCTATCCTCTTTTGCTTCAGTTACCACAGAGAAAATCATGTCTTATTTACGGTTGTACAAAGTGGAACTGGTTAATCAATAGTGAGACTTCAGATATTTGCTGGTCCGATGAAAGATTTTTGCTGGTAAATCAGTAGCAGTGGGTGACAGCAAGAAAGAAACAGTGTCACTTTGTACTGCAGATTGTGTATTGCGCTTTCCCTTATAAACACTAAAGCAGCCATATGATAAACATCCAGTTACCTGCCTGACTAAAAGCAGGATATTTTGCTGACATTGAAGTGTTCAGTGTAACAGCTGCACAAAGAGCTTGAGCTGAGCTGATGGTGACACAAATGTTGTGCTGTTTGTGTAGTGAACAGCAGTGAGTGTGTTGGTGGGGCAGCAACAGCAGTGGGAATGTTGGCTGTCAGCAGACTGTAAACAAAATGCAGTTAAAAATACCTTTCAGTGCTCTTCAGTACAGATGAATGTTGTACAGAGTTACTGTTGGTTGTGTTAAAGTGTGTTAAGTGTAGGATAGGTTTGTTGTTTTGATATCGCACTGTGTGTTATAATATGTACTGTTGTGAATTGGCATGATACTGCATATACATTTGTAAATATTTGGTCAGCAGCAACAGTACACTGTGTAAGGCTGCTGTTTGTTGTAATCATAGTCAATGAATGCTGTACCAGCAGTCCTGTACATGCAAACAGTTACTGTAATGCTGTACCAGCAGTCCTGTATATGCAAACAGTTACTGTAATGCTGTACCAGCAGTCCTGTATATGCACACAGTCACACAGTTACTGTAATGTTGTACCAGGAGTCCTGTACATGCACACAGTCACACAGTTACTGTAATGCTGTACCAGCAGTCTGTATATGCACAAGGTTACTGTAATGCTCTACCAGCAGTCCTGTACATGAATACAGTCACACAGTTACTGTAATGCTGTACCAGCAGTCCTGTACATGAATACAGTCACACAGTTACTGTAATGCTGTACCAGCAGTCCTGTACATGAATACAGTCACACAGTTACTGTAATGCTGTACCAGCAGTCCT
>Ga0123354_10011935_pt1 | contig 13452 bp, 9 predicted proteins | sample TergutLab28metaG_2_FD_97872 | JGI IMG/M metagenome (GOLD analysis project Ga0123354, IMG submission 97872) | Labiotermes labralis P4 segment gut microbial communities from Petit-Saut dam, French Guiana - Lab288 P4 | ecosystem: Host-associated > Arthropoda: Insects > Digestive system > Gut ... | reverse complement strand
GAATGAAATATGTGCTATGTGGAAGCAAAAGGCAGCACAAGTGATCCCGATAGTAATATCATCTATGGGAGTAATTCCAAAGTCACTATCATGAAGTCTAACAAGACTTAACTTGCACTTGAATACATATATACACCTGCAAAAATCTGCAATTCTTGGCACATGTTCAATTGTAAGAAACTTTTTAAACTACAAATAAGACCACTGGGCCTAATCCTGTTGATTACTACATTCCAGGATAGGTGAATATTTGCCAGCCAAAGCTGAGAAGTGAGAAATTTGAAGATGATGATAACAACAACGATGACGACGACGACAACAACTTTTACAACGTGAAAGAGAGTGGTATATATCAACCAATACGCCCAAATTGTAACAAAAGTTACATAGGCCACCATAATATATATATATTTTTTAAAGATTTTAAAGCCCACTTTCAATTGTTTAAACATGGGAATGACAAGTCTGTGTTTTCTCAATATCTTATCAAAAAATGGACACTAGATGGGCCCCACTGACAAAATTATGGACATATTACATGTAACTAAAAAAAAGGCAGACACATAGAGACTTTGAGAAAGTTACACGCAAATTTAAAAAAATAATGACAAGTGCATGAAAAAAAACCCCTCTTTTGACGCATTAATTCAAAACAGGTCACAAAGATAACACTACCTAGTCCAACAGCCTCCCAATGTACTATGTACACTAGCAAGTTAGTTATAAGATGATGCATATTATAATGGCATAAGGTGTTGACAATGGGAAGACTATACATAAAGGAAGCTGACACACATAACAGAACACAAGAGTAGTTAAATTTGATCAAAACTAACATAAACACAAAACACACTAACATAATAATATTCCATTTGCTGTATATTCCATATACCACTATACCATAAATATGGAAATGATGAGAACAGTTTAGAAGATTCAGAGAAAAAATAATAAAATTTAAGTAAATCCAGTAAAATTCATACTTCTTAAAGTATGAATCTTAAAGCAACAAAAGAATACACACACCTCTCACACATTTCAACTTGGAACCATGAATTTTAACAAAGATTTCAGATTACTGTAATTAATGGATCCCCAATATACTGGAAACATATTGGCTTGAAAAGAGATCATAAAATATATGAATAGCACTAATGAAGCCATCTTACAAAACAGTAAAGACTAAACAAAATCATAACCAACACTATGTAACTGTGAGATCTCATAAGAAACTATTTTCCTCTATTACATTCATTTTAATTTCTATATACAAAGCCCCATGATTATCCCCCCCAAAAATGAAACATGTGGCCTACGTAGAAAATACATTATGTAAGAAGGCATTTGACTGTTTACCAAACATTAAAACTTTCACTTGAGCTGGAGCAGTCAGTCAGTAAAGTGAATAACTGCAGGCTGACAAAAGTGGAATAAGGTTTCAATTACCACCAGCAATATTAAGTTTCCTCTTCACACGCAGGCTGGCTCATGGGCCCACTCAGCCTTCCATCTGGCCATTACTTGGGGCTTTTTAGCTATGACTGAAGTGGGTACAGCATGATAATGACCCATTCACATGCATCTAGCAAAGGCTATGGATCAGTACAGCTGCACTTCTACTTCCCATGTCTTCTTGATGTGGTGCTTAGTTAAGCACATTAGCAACTTTATGATAAATTAAATTCTTAAAACTGTGTGTTCAACTTGTGGTCTTACTGAATGGCTATCCAAAGTCAAAAGTAAAAGGATTACGAAACCTTCAACAACAAACTTGCATGCTTTGCCATATTCTGCATTAACTCAGATATACAAACAGAGCAGAACGCCACATATATTAAAACTGACTGCAAATATTTTGAATGTCATAATATAACATGCCACCCATTCCAAGGTGCTGGTTCAGCATTTCTAACTATTTAGAAAACTTGACTTCACTGCATGATGTTGAAACTATAAGAAAGATGGTCCTTTCTGAAACTTTCCAGTGCCAAGGAAGAATTTTGTCATCCCAGCAAGAATAAAAGAATCTGTACCACCTTGAAATACCACCTACATCAGCACAATACCCACCCACACAAAACTATTCATTCTGAATATGAAGAAAAGTATTTCTTCCACTTTCACTCATGGAAAAGGTATATCATGAAAATCATAAAGTGCTTCTTTTTTACGCATGACACTGTTGACGTAACATGAGATACTGGTTAGGTAATTTAAAGACAAAGACGCAACTTTTGTTTTATTCTAGCACAGACTGTAAAATCAAGCCTGGAAGAGGTAAAGCTATTGCCCTGGATACCATGATGGCACATCGAAGAAGCACGGTCATGTTCAGCTCCACTCATTCTTACTACGGTCAGCTAAAATCTATCACTTATTCGCAATGATATAAGCTGCCAGTACTGACTGGATAGGAGCCTGGCGGGCTTCAAAGCCAGTCTGGATGTTTTTGAGAAGGAAGAGAAATCTCTTGGTCTCAGCTGGGAATTAAACACTGCATCATCCAGCTTGTAGTCTGGTCACTTTACTGAGCTATCCCAGATATTTACAAATAAGGCCTGGTAGTGTAACATAACACATAACTAACCACATGATACACAGTTTGAGAAGCTTATGGTTGCTCAACTAATAAAGAAATCTCCTGCCTGTTACGGAACCTAAGGTTCTTCACCGGATTAGAAAAAAATGCCACTGAACCCTGCCATAACACAGATAAATCATGTTCTTCCCCACCCTCCCACCCACCCACACTATAGCTTTATGATATATTATTATTATTATTATTATACCTCCAATTACATCTTTAATGATGCCTTTTCATCTCAGCTTTCCTTATGAAACTTTGCCTACTTGTCTGATATTTTCCATAGTTCTAAACTTCTCAATACATTGACTAGAATGGGAACTTTCCCAAGATACCTACATGTGTTCCTAACGCACACCTTGAGTCAAACATGTGAGTAACTCAATAGCTGCAACAGAAAAAGACATTTTAACAACAGATGTCTAACGCATTTTTGCCTTACGAATTATGACTTAAAAGCAATTATTATTCTCTCCACGGGGAATAACAGACGGAACACAACAGAATTGTTAAGCAGTGTACAGTTCCTAACTTATTTACATCTACAGCTCAAGAAGTATCGCACAACACAAAAGGTTAGATGCTGCATCAACAAAACCCATCTGCATGTAAAAATAAGTCCACTGTTTAAACCTTCTAAAAAATGCAAAATTTATAATCATAAAGAGAATGAAATAAATATTAAACATGTGGTCAGCACATATGAAGTATGAATAATATACTAAAACCTTTTAAAACCACATGATAAATTTCATGCATGCACATATCTTTGAAGTATGGTAATATGTCCACCGTCCCGCCATTTTACTTCAGTATTCATACAAGACTTTAAGGATTTCCTGGCTTCTCAGACAACATAATTTTCCCACATAACTTTCAAACTTACAAGTCTCCGTGTGTGTGTGTGTGTGTGTGTGTGTGTTATTAGTAATGTTATCAATTTAAGATTACATTTACTGACAGAACATTTTACCTCTTAATCAAATTTCTTCACATCCTCAATAATGAAGGTTACAACAATGCTACATGCAGTGCCAGAACATTGAACAAACTGAAACCAATATGAGACCCTGCATGATAAGTTTAGGAGCATGAATACTTCAAAGCGTGAGATGCCCATGGATGAGTTCCTGATGTGGAATGGACAGTTGTCTGCCATGGAAAGTGTACACCTATTCAAAATGAGAATGGGAACAAAATCGTTGGAACTGTGTGAAGCTAAGTATGGTTAGGTGTGGAATTTTATAAAGTATGTTGCTGAGGATGTCACTATAATGACCCTGTAAGAAATGAATTGTAGGGTTCACAAATAGCCTTACAGCTAATGACCTTCTCAGTCAGGAGCACCATGTGACTGAAGGCAAACAGTTTGAAAGTCCTGGTGTGTGTATTAATATATGTAACAGGTAGACTGGTGCTAAGGGAACAATGTGTCAAAATAGAAAAGGTGCCCCATAATACACAGAAGGCAAAACTGCGGACAGGGCAAACTGATATCATGACAGGTGATCAAATCATCACAGAGGGCAAGGAAGATGGGGTATGTGGGATGTATGGCAGAAAAGAGGAATGCATACAGAGTTTTGGTGGGGAAACCACTTGGAAGACCTAGGTGTGGATGGGAAGATAATATTCAAACTTATCTTCAATATATAGCATGGAGAGGCACAGACTGAATTTGACTCGGGCTCAAACCAGTGGCAGGTTCTTGTGAACATGGTAAGATTAATCACAGAAATTCTACTGGGGCCTGATATCAAATATGGACTCATAACTGTGTGATGCAACATAATGTAAGCTACAAAAGTGCAGCAGACATTTGTGGATACCTCTACTCATCTGTATGATGAATCTGCAGGTCATCCATCTAAAATTTCCTGCAATAATGTGGTTCAAGCTGTTATCAGAATGTCAATCACACATCATGACTATAAAACATGCTACTAAAATTCTGATTTGAGCGTGCTACCTACACACCAGCTGTCTATGCGTTGCATCATCAAAGGAACTTACACCTAACTGTATGCCATGACTGCACAGCGCTCTGAACCTAAAAAATGCAACCACAATCAGGGCTTCACAAACCAACAGTGGCATAATGAATGATTCTATTCTAGCTACAATTTAGGTCGATGGCATAAAAACGTAAAATAATGGTTGAAGTGCCAGAACTTTCTTAAGATAATTAAATTTTTATGTAAGGGTGATACAAATGACAATATGTGTATACCAGACGTACTCGAATGCAAGACGACTCTAATCTAAGATGATCCCCCAAATAAAACACGTCTGTTAAATCCAAGATGACTCCCCAAAGAACATGTCTTCCAAAAAAAAACTATTTTACTATTAATGTCATACACCCAATACACCAAGCATGTCAGATCCTATCCACCATTACCAATCAGTGTCACTGTCTCCATTTCACAGCCAGTGCCTACATCTCCCTCACACTCACTCCTAACATTGCCATTCTCTTTACCATCGTTACACAATTTTATCACCATTCTCATCCACTGCATTGGACATACAGCACTTCTTAACACCTTTCACAGTCACTTTTGGTGAGATGTGCTGACATGACTTTATTATCCACATTGAGTAAATAATACATCTATATTTCTCGGTTTACAAAATTACTTGAACCCATGAAGATTCAAAATTTTCTCCACAGATGGCGTTAGTGGTGTTATAAATTTTAAATACATATGTTCTGGATTTTTGTGTCATGTCTGGTCAGTCTGAGTTCATGGCTTTTTTTATGGTTTTTAATTTGTCAGTTGGTCCAGGTTTTATTTTTGAGCCTTGTGGTTAATTTTCAATTTTTCAATAGCCATTTTCCTTTTAGTATCCTTCAATTAAATCAATTCTTACATTCATATCCTAACAAGTTACTATTTCTGTGGTACCCAGTGACTGCGCATAGCTTGATCTAAGGGATGCACCATGTTAGGTGCTTCTGCGCCTGAAAACATAAACACAGTCACCTTCTGCACTGTCCAGCTTCTTTAAAAAATTGGATGATGGGCACAAAGCCTCACAAAAAGAAGAATGTGTCAGTTAACTTTAATCATGCTCCATTCTCTGTTTTGTTTAAGCATGAAGCTTTCGAGATGCAGGTCTTGGTTTGGCTCTGCATGGTCCGGTTCAGAGTGATCTGCTTCAGCTCTTCAAACACTAATTTAAGAAGACCTTGCATATTTAAGAATCAAATTTAAGGAAAAAACCTCATCTTGCATTCGAGTACATACGGTATGTTCTCCAAGACCAGTTCTTTAAATCAGTGTCTATCTCACAGTTTCATCATTAAATTTGATAGAAGCCATCCCGATGTGTCTTTAAGAGCTATAAAAATAAGAAAGTTTCCATCAAACACAACTAGTTTATTATATAATATAGATTGGCAACATGCTTTGACCCTATGGGGTCATCATCAGGCCTTCACTATGAACCATTTTGTCAAAAGGTACGTACATTCTTGGGATCCCATACAATGTTTACAAATGTTAACTATGATAATTCACACTAGCACCATACCAGGAGGTCGCTCCATCTCGTTTTCACTCAAAGGTGTCATAATTAATCCACGTAATCTATGGGCATATATCTGGAGAGAGTACACATAATCGCCACAATCTGTACTACTATCTGCAGTCTACTCCAAGCTACATATAGACCTGGAGAGAATATACATGATTGCTGTAAGCCACATTAGGATACAACATATTATTCATTAAGGCACATCATAATCGAAAAACCATATCATCGATGTAACTGCACATCTTCCATCACAAGATGGAAGTAGCATCTCAGTCAACATATCCCTCCAAAGGTTTTTATATTTGAACAATCTACAACACACTGGATACAGCGTACCCCACACCACTCCAATCTACAGACAGATTGATAATACATGTTTTACACATTATTTTTACGGATATCCACTAATAGTTTTTATATAATTTTAATGCATATGCATAGTTAACATTTGTAAACAATGTTTGGGATCCCAAGAATGTACGCAGCTTTTTAACAAAATGGTTCATAGTGAAGGCCTGATGATGACCCCATAGGGTCAAAACATGTAGCCAGTCTATAACATATAATAAAATAATTGTATTTGACAGGAACTTTCTTATTTTTATAATTCATTATCAAAACCGGCTGAGAAATTCAATTCTTAAGAGAAAGCAAAAATCCTACATAATTTTACAGACCCCCTTCCACACATTTAAATGTTCATGGACTCTAAAAACAGCCCTCCCACTGGAAGATTACATCGTGGAAAAATAAGAGTGTACTGCGGGAAGATAAAGTGAGTTTAGATTGTTAAGCTTTGACTTAACACACAAGCACAAACTTTGAATCAAATGTATGCACTAGTAACTCGATAAAACCTTGAGAATTTCAAATGAAAGAATAGCATTGATACTGCAAGATTAAAAGTGCGGTTACATACCTTTGCTGTTTCCGTGTACTCTCAAATGTCACTCCACTGTGAGAAATAAGATTCTCACAGTGGCGTTGCAAAGATTCAGGTTTCAGGTCCTTTGGAATGTGACACTGTGTTGTTTAGTGAACGGATAAAATTTGAAGGATCAGAGTATCTTCATCTTCAGGTTCAAGCAGTCCTGTCAGAATTCTTCTTACTACTGCCTGATGCTGAAGGCACTATGATCCTTCAAAATGTTTGGAAGTAACTGCCCAATCACATGGCATCACATCCTGTAACACCTGAATCCTCTGTCATATCTTCTCGGTTTGCTCGTTTCCATTAATCTAGAACAGGGATTGCTAATTGCATGCCCCTGAACACCTCAGTATTCTTGTTGAGGTTACAGAGCACCCACAAGCATTCTAGAACACAGTATTATTTCACTGTTCACTGGTGATCACAGAACATAGTCATTTCCTCTCTACGAATATGGATATTTTATACTGTATTCTGGTATCACATTCAAGGAGCTGTGGAGAATATGTTTGTGATATCTACTAAGCAAATGAGGAGGCATGCGACTGTGCAATTGGTTGAGACACTGCACTAGAGGCTGGAATGTTGCGGGTTTGATTCCCGATAGTGTAATCGCAATTTTTTATTGACATAATCCTTCCAGCCACACTATGGCCCTGGGTTGAATCAGCCTTCAACGCAAATGAGTACCAGGAATATTTCCTAGGGGTAAAGGTGACCGGTGTGTAGGGCTAACAACCTTACACTCTCACGTTCCGATTACTTTGAAATCTGGAAGCCTCAACCTCCTGGAAACCTCAGGGACTATCCAGGCTTGTATACGGATTGCTTCACTTTTTACTATATAAATGACTTGTCATTCTTTCTTTCTTATTCTGACCTCTGTCTACCTACTCATTGTAGGTGTTTACGGTTACTGCTGCACCTGATCACAATTGGAAGGATTCCTCTGGATGAGAGATCAGCCCATTGCAAAAAGATCAGTCCATTGCAAAAGCCTCTAATTGATAACATGCAACACTCACAATTCACAAACAATCATGCCCCCGGTGGGAATGAAACTCCCAATCCCAGCAAGCAAGCAGCCGCAGACCATGCCCAAGACCGTATGGCCACAATTTGTTATTCCATACATATTTGCTTCATTACACAGTGTGTGCCAAAACAATGTAAAAAATACTAATGTGAGAACACATGGTGCAAAGCCAATTACAATCTGATTATTCGAACATGCAACTTTATCTTCAGTATATTATGGTGTCTGACCAAAATTTTTATCATTTCCCAGCAGCCAGTCACCCTAGAAAGGTTGGGGATCCCCGTTCTACAACATAAGTTGTTGCCAATCACATCCAATAAACAACCAACACAAGAGCGAAGTCCCTGCAATACATATATCTCCTGAATAACACAATGCAGCCACTCTGTAAGACCACTATTATTTAAAGTTCATTCAACAATTTACTTTACACAGTTGAGTCCATTTTGAGATGTTAATAGTTGCATCACTGGGGAACTACTCCCTTCCTTTTAAGGGACCTGAGGTTCAGTACTGTGTTCACAAAAGCCTGCCTTTGGTCCTAGTCTTCAGCCAGATGAATCTGACCAACACCACTAAATCCTGTATCATTCATATGCTCTTCAATACCTGCCCAACAATCATACGAATCCCTCATTGGCCTCAAGTCTTTCCTCACTCAAATTTGGTACAAATTTCTCATCTCTCCCATGCATATTACATGCTTCACCAACTTAATCCTACCTGATTTGATTTCTACCAGTACAGTAACATTTACTGAACAATAAAAACCATTACGTTCCTAACTATGCAATTTTCTGCATCCTGTTAGGATCAAAGATTATGTTCCAAATCTCTTCCATAATTTAAGTTTAATAAGACATTTGAAATGAGAAAATGTCTTTTAACCCTTTCCTTGGAAAAGCTGAGATTGAACATCAAAGAAAGTTACAATACTAATGCACTTTGTAAAAATGCAATAAAATTAACTATGCCCAAGCTGAGGGCCTGAATTGCATTTCTTATAAATTTTTCCTCTTATTGTCATCAACATCTTTTATTGGACATGATGAATTAAAAAATACAAAGATAAAATCATACACAGTTTTGACATTCATGTTCATTCTCCATTCTGTGTATGGAATTTCATGGTGTCCACAGCACACAAAAGAGGCTGAGCAGACCCGGTCTTGAAAACTTTTATTAGTAAGTAGGCATATTTAAAATTCATGCCAATACTTACTGCAGCGGAATCAAAGCCAACTCAATCACTTCCACATTCTACAGTTTTTTTGCCCTGAGCCAAAAACATTATGTCATTTTATCTTGTGCAGCACCTTGACTACTATCAATTGCACTCACTTCCTGCTTCTCCTCTGGCACACATGTGGGCAGTCAGCAGAGTGGACTATTCTGACATGACAGAGGAACTGAGATAATTCAAAAAGCTTCTGCACTTTTATATTTTTGCGGAAAACGGTGAGGGCGGGAGTAGTAGTAATTGGTCATGTCTGAGAGTGTCATGTGACTAGTCAGTCGGACTAGCCGGCTGACCTTGCAGTTTAGTATGAGAGTTGTTACGCTGTGGTGAAGATGGCTACGAAACTTATAAATTGCACCAAAGAGGAACAGCGTTCAGTCATATGCTTTTTGTGGGCAGAAGGTGTGCTGGGAGCAAAAATTCATCTCCGCATATGTGCTCAGTATGGGGATAAAGTTCTCTCTCGTAGAATCGTCTATGACTGGATTGAAATGTTTGAAAATGGCTGCATGAGTGTGACGGAAGCAGAGCACTCCGGACGTCCAGCTACAGCTACGAACACGAGGAATGAAGAAAGAGCCCTGGAACTGATTCATGAAAACAGAAGGATAACAGTTCAAGAGGTTTCAGGAAGGCTGAAAGTGAGTGTTGGTTCTGCCTATTCCCTGATTCACAACAGCCTTAAGTTCTGTAAAGTGTGTGCCAGGTGGGTGCCTAAGGAACTGACAGAGGAGCGTAAGCGCAAGTGCTTAGACGTTTGTTCCCAAGACTTGGCCCGTTATCGTGAGGAAGGTGACAACTTTCTGCAGCAAATAGTCACTGGTGATGAAACATGGATTCACCATTATGAGCCCAAAAGCAAGCGGCAGAGTATGCAATGGAAGCATCCATCATCTCCTGTAGCAAAGAAATTCAAGATGCAACTGCCGGCAGGAAAGTTGATGTTGACCGTCTTCTGGGAATCTCAAGGGCCTATTCTCAAAACCTATCAGGAATGTGGAACAACTGTCACAAGTGCAACATATTGTGACATGCTTCAGAGAGAACTGAAACCCGCAATCTGCTCTAAAAGAAGAGGAAAACTGTCAAAAGAAATTCTGTTGTTGCACGACAACGCCCGCCCCCACACTGCAGCCCGCACATTGGAAACCCTCAAACAACTGAAGTCGGAGGCTATGGAACACCCAACTTACAGTCCGGATTTAGCGCTATCTGATTTCCACCTTTTCGGACTGCTCAAAAATACTTTACGGGGATGACGATTTTCATGTGATGATGATGATGTGAAAGCAGCGGTGCATCAGTGGCTACGCGCTCAACCAAAAATATTTTTTGCTGATTGCATTAAAAAGTTGGTAGGATGCTGGGAAAATGCATCGCAAAGCAGGGTGACTATATAGAAAAGTGATGTAATTTGCTTTTGAAGTTCTTAATAAATAGAGTTAAAAAAAAAAGAAGTGCGGAAACTTTTTGAAGAACCCTCGTAGTAACCTATAGTTGTCAGATAAAATAATGCCCTCATATTAACTAACAGTGAACTATGGTACTTACACAGTCTCCGCAGGTTTTGGTAAACATGAACTGCTCTGCGCTGGTACAATGGGACCACTGGATGGCACAGAACCCTCCTGAGGACAGAACCAATACAATTCTAGAATGACAACAAGAAGGTGTTGGAAGAACTTATGATATCTATATCCTTCTGCATGCCAGATGCTTGCTAATAAAAATTTTTAATTATACAACTAGCACATAATGTGTACTACTAATGACATTGGCTGTTTGACATCTGCAGATTCAACAGTACTGTGGAATTCTTTGGCAATGGTGTAATATGTGAAACATGAATGATATGTATTAGTCCATTGTCGACTATAAAACATACAGCAAGGTGTTTCACAAGAAAACTGTTCTTGTCTTCACATGAAATTACAGTCTTAAGAATAAGATGACAATCTAAAAGAACCAAATTGTAAAATTCAAATGTGAAGAGACAAATTATCCAAACCTCTAGTATAAATAGTATATATAATCCTGCATATGCAATTGTAATACAATGAAAGAACAACTTTCCCTTACTAAAACTGAGAATCACAACACCATAACAAGCAATTAAATAAAAAAATTACAATAAAGTATAATGTGAGATCCAGGTGCAGATCGGAGGATAATATTGTGACAGATCTTCAGGAAGTGGGATGTGAGGGCATGAACTGGATCCATCTGGCTCAGGACAGGGACAGGTGACTGCGGTAATGAAACTTCAGGTTCCATAAAATGCAGGGAATTTCTATTAACTGTGAAACTGTTAGCTTCTCAAGAAGGACTGTGCTCCATGGTGTAAGCAAGCAAGTAAGTAATTAAGTAAGTCAGTCAGTCAATCAGTCAGTAAGTATAATGTGAGATACTAACAACCCAATCAACACCTTTTATTGATGTATCTGTGAACCTTCTACAGAGCACTGGACATTTATGTATATCATGAATGAATACCACACTTACTTATTGCACCTTGTTTTACCTATTAAAGAGAACCAAACAGGTCATATGTCCAAACTAGGCTAACTGGTAGGGTTGTTACAACTTAACATAGTCTATGAGCTGCCTCTTTATGTTTCCTACCTATATGGTGGTAGGCTCAGATTACAATATGGTTGTATTCATCCAGTCATTCTTACTTCTTTCCTCAAAAGCATGTGATGCCAGCTTAGATTTATCAAAATGTTCACCCCCTTAGATTATATTTGTGATCTCTTATCCTAACATTCAATGGCGTGCCAGCTCACCAATGTCCTCCCTACCACACTGACATGGGATCTGAGAAACACACTGAGATCTGTCTAATGTATCAATGATTGGTATCATTTTTGTCAAAAAATTCCCTCAAGTATATTTAATTTTAAAAATATTCCTTATGTTAAATCTTACACCCATTCATTTAGATTTATATGATATCCCTCTAATATATGGGATGGATATTATACACAGATTTGTTATCATTGGTATCCTTCTTCCTGTATCTGGGTTTTTTGCTAATAACTGAATCCACAAATTTCCTTCTTCACTAAAACCAATTGTCCTGCTCATTGTGACACAATTTGTTAGCTCTATGATCTAAACCTTGAATCACTCCTCATTTCACACAGATGGGTTGGTTAGAACTGTAGCGAAGGTATTTTCCTGTTTGTGTAGGTTTCCTATGTACTGTAATTGCTAAACAGCCTTCTTTCTTCACAACTAAAACATACAAAAATGGGAGATGTCCATTAACGTGTTTCCTCAGTAAATGTGATAAAGGTCTTTCTTAATGGCATGTCTGGCTTTTGAATTTTAGGGAATCCATAAATGAAGGGTGAAGAATCATGAAAGAGTTAATTTGTTTTTGGTCAAGGGCGAACAATGACTTGTGCTTAGTAAGTAATTTCTGGATTTTTTTTTCTGTAATTACTGTACAATATTTTTTTGAGCTGTTTTTAAAACTAAATATACCTTAGAGAATTTTTTGGAACAGAGAGAGAGAGAGAGAGCGAAACAAACAAACAAATAAACATTGACACATTAGATAGATATCAGTGTATTTCTTGGATCCCATGTCAGTGTGGTAGGGGAGACACTAGTGGAACTGGAAAAGCATTGAATATTAGGATAAGACATCACATTATGACAAAATAAGCTGGCATCACATGCTTCTGAGGACGGAAATAAGATTGACTGGATGAATACAACCATATAACAATCTCAGCCTAACACTGTATAGATAGGAAATATGAACAGGCAGCACATACAGTACATTATGTTGTAACAAACGTACCAGTCAGTTTTGTTTGGACATATCAGCTGTTTGGTTCCCTTTAATAGATACAATAAGGTATATAAGAGAGTGAAGTAGTCATTCATGATATATATGAATGTCCAGTGCTCTGCAGAAGGTTCACAGATGCACCAATAGAGGGTGTTGATTGATTTGTTTCTATCTCACATTATTCATTCCATTGGCATGTGCAGAATGTGACGATTCCTTGCCATTCTCAGGAGCTTCTTCCATTCCTCTCTGTTATGTACTTTTTCCTGCCACCCTTCTCCACCAACTATTCTTCCATCCTCTCTCACCTCATCTT
>Ga0123354_10011932_pt1 | contig 13453 bp, 10 predicted proteins | sample TergutLab28metaG_2_FD_97872 | JGI IMG/M metagenome (GOLD analysis project Ga0123354, IMG submission 97872) | Labiotermes labralis P4 segment gut microbial communities from Petit-Saut dam, French Guiana - Lab288 P4 | ecosystem: Host-associated > Arthropoda: Insects > Digestive system > Gut ... | reverse complement strand
TTTGTTAAGTAAAGATATTTATGTTTATTTTTAAAGATAAAAATAATGATAAAAATAATAATGAAAATGAATTGTATAAAATGTTTGGATTTTGTTATTGGGGGGGAGGGGGAGGGAACTTCAATGAACAAATAGAAAAGTGGCAAGATTGTTACTCTATACCAAGGAGAATAGTTCCAGAAAATTCCATGCCTGAGTACATTATATACCCAGTTAGTAAATGAAGGGTTAAAGTTAAAACTTTATTTCTTATGAGATATTTACACATCAGACATACTTGTACACTAGGTGCAATGTATATTGCGATATCAGTGATATCATGGAGAATGAGAATGTGTGCTACAGCAGAAATTTTTATAACCAGATTATTACCCTCATGTACATAATCTGTGTTGCTTGTCATACCATGTAGCAAAATGAGAAGTGTGTGTTATCACATGAGTTATTGGTAACACATGGTGAGACAAAAACCTACATGAGACTTTGTCATGGAACAAGTTGTTCCAGACTTTTCTTCAAAACACTGTATAACCCCTCACTCATGGCACAGTTTTTTAACTCAGGACAGGTGAATCCTCACAAACACTGCTGTGAGAATCTCAAATATGGACTGGACAATTGGTATTAAGCTCTACCTCAAATTACACCAGAACTGCTTCCCTCTACATTCTCTTCCTGTAGGCTTAGGTCCATTATGCTTGTGTTCTGTTCATGCTGTCTTAAGACACATTAATTTGGCTTATCAGTGTGTGTTTGTGATTTTAATACTTGTTTTATAGGGAGCAACTCCTAAGGATGGCCCAAGTGCAGGCTGTACTATTGTGACAGCACTTTTGTCCCTAGCAAAGGACATGCCAGTATGGCAAGACATAGCTATGACAGGAGAAGTTTCTCTTACGGGAAAAGTTCTTCCAGTTGGTGGAATCAAAGAAAAAACAATTGCAGTAAGTTTGACATAATTGATTCTTCTTTCAACAAAAATGGTGTATTCTGGTAACTTTGAAGGCAGGGTATAGTGTATGTACATTGTTAATTTGACAGTGGATTATTTGAGAAATGTGGATCTCATAGTTACTCCAGTTCCTGAATCAGCATCATAGCATTTTATGTGCCTTTGTATATGGATAATTCAAATCATATGTACAGTAGAGTTCCTTTAACCCAGATGCTGATATTCTGGAAATCCTGATAATTCAGCTCTTCAGGAAAATAGACCAAAGTCTGTACATCCTATAATAAGACATCCAAGAGTATCTCTGCATCAGTTGTTGTATCTCCTGACCCCTCTATGCTGGCCCTTCAGCATCCAGTGGTATAAATTGAAAACTCCAGAAAAATTATAAGGGGGACCCTGACACCCCTAAACCAGCAGCTGAAGGGGATATCCAAATGGAATACTACTCTGATTAGTTGTGTAGGCCAAATATGGAAGCAGTAATAAAAAATTACCTATAAGAACTTAGGTCACTATACCTATGTTCACAATGCAAAACATCAGATAATCCAGCATTTCCCCAGTCCAAAGAAATTCAAAGCCTAAGTAATATGTAATCAATCATGAATAGTTCAATTCAAAAATATCTTTATATACTTTTTATCCTCCAATGACTACATCCCATAAATAGTTTCAGTCCCATGGGTGCCATATTATAGGAATTCTACTGTATTGAAGTTCAAAATCTAAATTAGATGTAACCAGTCATGAATAGTTCAGCTCTAAAATATTTTCAAATACTCTGTATCCTGCACCAACTATGTCCCACAAATAGAGTCCCAGTTCTTAATTGATTCTTCAAGGTATATGTGGAAGTGGGGGTTTGGCTGCAGGCATTCTTAACCTCGGCACTAGAGGCAAGTAGTCAGCCTGAACTCCAAAGAAACAATACTGTTAACAACTGGATAAGATGTTGATTTGACCCCAGGGTCAGTCCAATTCCTTAGTAATGTGCAGGGCATAGCATAAGTAGCTGAGCTGTCCCAGCCCTGTTTACAGTTGTGAATATTTCTGTCTAGTGGATTTCTAAAGCTTGTATCATTGTACCTTTACTTGACAAATGTTTCTTGTTACCTTTACACCCAGGCTAAGCGTGTTGGTGTAAGATGCGTTATTCTGCCAGAAGAGAATAAGAAAGATTATAATGATCTCCCACCTTACATAACTGAAGGTCTAGAAGTTCACTTTGTGAATCAGTATGAAGATGTATACAAGATTGTGTTCCCTGCTGCTAATGCAAGTTAGCATTGAACTGCTGAATGGTATGTATAATTCCTAAGATATGATGATATAAGAAGACCACTTCTGGTAATTGCAAAGGGTATTCTTCTGTACTTCTTGCATTGTTTTCAAAAGAAAGTGTCTGATTTCAAGATAAAGCTGAGATTTAGAATTATGATAAGAATAATTACATAACCTTATCTTAAAATAAAATTCCATTTATAAAACAATGTGTATGATTTGGGTGTCAAGTGAAGTCCAAGTTTTGCAATTAATTTGCACTAAGTAAATAATGCCATTTTATTGTTTTATATATGAGGTTACAAAAATAAAGTTTTATACTGGAATGTGGGTTAGAGGATACAAAGACATATTTTATTGAGTGTACACAAAATATTTTTTTAGTCCACTGTGCATGTCATCATAGTGCCAGTTTTATTTAGAAACCATTAATAGCTGTTAATATCGTATTCACTGCTGTGAATTTAGTGTGCTGTTAACCCATAATAGTATATTTTGCATTTCATCTTCTAACTCAGATTCACTGCCATTGTTCACTATTCTCCAGTCCCATTCCGTTACTTCATCCAAGGCGCATTCTGTATCTGCATCGTCTACTCCTGATGATTGAAGAAGAAGAAAACTGGTTACGTCTGGTGCCAAATCATATTGACCAGTTCTCTATGAAAAATTCTTCAGTTACCTCACACCTAGATGTTCACTTCAGAGGACCTGACATTTCAATATTTCATTAATTTTGGCATGAATAGTGAAAGTTATTCAGGTATGGTGTGTATTTGTATTTCCTTGACCTACCAATCAATTGTCCTCTGTAATTAGGCAGTTACCACCATGAGATCTTCAGCGCTTAACTGTTCTGTACCAAACAGCATTAAACGAAAGTAAATTCTAAGCCACCTCAGTCACTGTTGACATGGAATTGGATAAAGGTGATAGTGAATAACAGATGTGACTTCGGCCTATTATCCATTTCTGGGAGGCTGATTTTTAAGACTGGGCTTTGACGAAAGTGAAGTGTTTGATCTATTTAATGTAATGGTTGACCATCATGTATTTATGCTGCATTTAATTGGCAAAGTTTGGACATCTCTATCAGTATATGCTTATGGCATTGCTAGGGGTCTGTTTTGATAGTTGCTAACATAAATCAGGCTACAGTGCACCATAGTTGTTCAGTTTGCTTCTTGTGGTTAGGCAGAGACACAATAGGCAGACAGCTGGATGCTTCAGGAGATGATGGTCCTAATATTGCTGGTACAGAAGTTACAAGTGTAGCACTTTTACAGTGTTTCCAAGAATTAGCACCATTGCTGTACAGTTAATAATGCAGTAAAACAGCTACTTTCTTGCCTTTTTATCTGGGAGAAATTGTTCTGATTTGACACATTTACTTCTTCCACATTGTAAAGCAATGGCAGTTTGGCCAAGGAATTTTCTTTTGTTGGCACACTGATATATTGGGAAGAACTGGTAATGACCCCAGTGTAAATGCCGCAGAAAATGTGTAGTACAGGTGAGAACAATAAGGCATAACACTTCCCAAAGAAAAATGTTTGTATGTATAGCATAAGGTGAAGCAAATAAAATGAAACAGTTATTCTTATCAGTTATGATAGTAGCTCTGCAGCCAGTAACCTTTTGCACAGTGAAGTTTCCCCCCAGATGTCTGAATGAAATCATGGTGTGCAAAAATATAAGATGGCCACTGAGTAAACTGTGTGTGCAGGAATTCAATTCCATTAGACTGGTTTGGTCATGACAAAATGGACACTTGGCCAAGGACAAGGTAGGTTTTCCTTTGTAATGTGACTGGACCAATAGTTTGGATATGGCTGATTCCAGTTTTGTGTTCAAGATCAAGCATGTTACATTAAAAAGGTCTCCATTTTCATCCATTGTGTACATGCAATCCTGAGACAGTGAATTACCCTTCCACATTCAAATGCATAATTACCTTTGCATCACTCAAAGAAAGGCAGAACACAAAAAGGAGCACGATTTATATGGTACAAAAGAAGAAAGGTGAGTGGTGTCTACCAGATATAAACTAGGATGGAACTTGCAGTTGGGAAGATGCCCTCAGTATGCTTTCTTTTATTACATTTGTCAGTTCTGATTCAGCCTCCAGCATGAGCAGATTATTTAAACATACACATTTCATACTGTGTACCACTAGTCATGTCCTCACAGCAGCTGGCATGGCAGCTTTACTGTATTAGAAGCCTACACGTGCCAGGAATTTTAGTGTCCATTTTTCCTCTGTAGTTCAACCCCATATTTCATGTAACAGTCTTGAAGTGCTAACCTCCAGCATAAATTTTTTAATTGCTCAGATTTTATGTGGGAATAGTTTTAAATGTTTTGTTACCCTGTGAGGATTTCAACACATCCATTATGAACAGGCAACCAGTGCAGAGATTTTCTAGGGTTCGTGTTTGAGCACCAGTTTCATCCCATTTCCCTCCAACTACAGTATAAATTTTCATGTTTTATTTTTGTCAAGCACTGACCCTATGATTCAAAAGTTTTCCTCTTGCATATATTTTTTCCATTCTACAGTCCCATGGATGTGGGAGACTTTTTTCTTAACTACCTTATAAAGGTATTTACAACAACCACTCTTTGTCCAAGAGAATTCATTTCTCACACCCACTGTCTGTGACTCATGACACATGCCAGAATGTGCATCTCACATTCAGCCCACTTTAGGGGAACAAACAGTATGTGGGCTGTCTCTCTTAACCCTTTGGCAGCATAGCCAAACATTTAAATTCTAACACCCCCTGTGTAAAACTTGAATATTTTATAAATCAAAAAAGATAATATTATGTAGTACATAGCATTTTGTGGAGAAAAAAAATTGTGTAGCCAGCATGTCTCAAAAAATTCAGTAGGTACATACGTTGACTAAATATATGAAATATGGTCTTTGGGTGGAAGCAGTACATAGGACAGTTGCTGGCAAAATTTTAAGCATGTTGCCACTGTTCTTTTTCCTGTGTTAACTGTGACCTTCATTTTCCATAATGTGATGACAAAATTGTTGCAGTTCTTTGGTGTCAATGTGCCATACAGTGGGTTAAAGAAGGTGTAAAAATGTTTCCTTTCACATTATTTGTAGTTACATCATGCTGAAAAATATGATGTAAATAGAAATTCAATTTCCTAGTACTGTTTTCACTTACACAGTTAACAGTAGGTATACAAAGTAATAATACAGTACTTTGCAGCTGAGCATGCCTTACCTGGTGTAAATACCCAACCGCGTCGTCTGCGGACATCATCATCTGCTAAAACACGAACTGTCTTCACAGCTGTGCCATAATTCTCTTTGAACCACTTAAGATCCGTCTGTCTTCGAGTGTCACTTACTATCCATACTGGCTTCTTGTGTGCTACAGAAATGTACATTCATTACTAACGATCTGATTCTCTACTCACGGATTCAATAAAAACCTTAACATACCTGGAAGAGTATTATGTCCTAGATAAAAGTAAATGCATAAGTCATTGTGACAAACTGACATGGCACATGCATGCATAAAGAAAGTGAGGAAAACTTTTGCATGGCCATGTTACTGTGTTACTTTCTCAGCAGAAGTAGCAGTTATGTCAAGATCCTACATAGCTGGTATGGCAAAAAAAAATTCACCGAACTGGCTAGACTCTTTATGTTGGTGGTGTATGTAATACAATAATTGGTATCCTTTTTACACTACTTTGTGTATACTAAGTTGCAGTCTATGACCAGTAAGTGCTGGAACAGAGATGAATGTGAAGGTAAGGCCATCCATGTGCATCCCCATGATGTCATATGGGAGATAGCACATGCCTCCACTCATCATTGACCTCGGCTTTAGATGGGAGAGGGCCCCATGGAGAAGAGCTATGTCATTTGTCCATACTGAGAATTGAACCATGTTTCCTTGGACATCCAACCTGTGGCAAAGCCACATACCAACTATGCTAGCCAACAACTTTAAGACTGAAGATGCAATATTGTAATTGGCACTTTGCGCATCTTGGGAGATGGTGATGAGTACAAAACAACGGTGTAGAGATGAGCAGTGGGCAACTAGAGGTTAAGGGAAAAACCTCTTAAAGTTCCATTTGACAAACCACAAATCTCAGCGTGAGGTTACCTGGGATTGCACCAAGCCCCTGTGATGAGAAGCCAGCATCTGCCTGGAGGTATGACATGGTGTCTGTACATACATACCTTACAACATTCCCAAAGTCATCAAAGTGACTACAGCCTTTCCACCAAAATTTCCTCCATTATGTCCCCTCAGCCAACAGATGCACAGTATACCTACCAATAAACATTTCCACAGCAGCTTGACAAAAATAACCATAGTCTTTTTGTCTGATCTGTTCACTCCATTTAATCATATCCTGCCTATGTGCTTCTTTATATTCACCAGCACTCATCAACTCTCCAAAATTCAGACCATGTTTTTCTGCCCAGTGAGATTTAATAGGAGCTGAGATTTTTATCAATGTAGCATTATCCGTTCCAAGTCTAGAACAGAGGCAAGACAGGTGATTTACATGCCATACTGTTTTAACCCATAGTAGTAACTTTTACTTTTCATACCAAACCCATGGCACGCTTTATTTATCCCAGTTTCTTCCCTTGCATAATGTCACATGCAGTGACAAAAATTATAGTATGATATGCACAGGGAAGGGTTAGCTTGACGTACAAAAATTAAGATGGTGGTTGCATACATCTGCAAGTCAGCCAGCCTTGCGTTTAGAGACCTTGAAAATCAACTACAGATCACGCTTGGGGGGGTTGAGGTATTGTGAACACATTAAAATTGCAAAGTAAAAGTTCGTGATCCGCTTCATGCGGTAGCTGGTTTACCCCCTGGTATTTAACGTACAGGAGATTGGGTGGGCCCCAGTGCCAGTGGGCATGCGGTGGAAAAGAGAAAATTACTGCTATAAAAAATGGACCTGTCTTCCATGCACTATGCTAACTGCGCTATTCTGCCCGGGATGCTGTGGTTGCAGCGTTAAACCGCTCACACCTATTCTGTACCGAAGTTAAGAATGGCTGGAGATACAACCTCCACTCCAACATTCTTCCACACGGCACGATACTCCAGTACGAAATGGGTTCGTCCTTCCTAAAGAACAAATATATTTTATTTCCTATCATAAGTTCACTTTACCACACATTATCCACACGTAAAGTCTAGTATTCATACACAAACTGCAAGCTATGATGGTGTATTTTTACAATCATCTAAAAAGTACTTTTGACAGAAACCCCTAACCTAAAAATAATTAAAAGCGTCAAGATTTTTATTTTAATGCAGTAAAAATGAGTTACCTATCATATATTATATCGGTTATGTAATCCTTGCCAGATTTTCTCTTTCCACTGAATAATAACACACACACGGGGTTCTTCTTAAGGGGTGTCAACCCGTCTCGTGTGCACTGCATTATGCCACCAACGCGATGATGGAAATTTCTGATCACGAATTACCTCACACTCGTAAGGAAACTGATCAACTGTAGTGAAGTTTTTTCATTCTCAACGGAGCTAAACGCTATGATAGTGCACTCCTCAGCATTACGATTTGAATTGAGTTATGTTCATGCAAATCCTACTGCAGCCCACATATTATTTATCGCCGTAGCACCAGCTGTTTTTAACCTCGAATGAGGATTGATTGAAAGTTCTGCCCGGTGAGATTACGGTAGACTTGGCAGGCCTGACATTTCGTTGGTAATTCTAAAAATGCCACGGAAATTGCTATTAAGGTGGGCGAAAAGGTACAATCCGCGAACTTGAGCTGGAACTATTGCCAGCATCTCTATACAGATTACTACGTGTACAGATTGGCAACTTCGTGGAAACGCAAAATTACTGCGCCCCAAATAGCCGTGACGTCCTAAGATATCCGGCATGTTTCTGTGGCATGCTTCTGGTGCTAGTTTGTCGAACTATGTAGCACGAAATCGGTAAAGCAGCCAATTGCAAACAGATCATCTATTGCCACACCATAACCCTCCCCCCCCCCTTTACTCGTAATGGTACGAAAAACATAGTTTCAAAATTATAGCAAAACAACTACATACACTTATTAGGCAATATACCTTACTATTCTTCATTATATTTCCTGTGACAATTTCTGCTCAGACCAAAGTATAATGTAAAATAATAGGACTATGTATTGCCTGACATGTGTACATAAGGTTTTTGTAACAAAGTGACATAATCATGAAAAACATATACTATCAAGATTTTAAATTGTGGTCTTCTCAGTTATGGGACCATGTAATCTAAATGGCCAACACAGGCAATTTGGCCTGGACCTACTGCTTCCATTGACTGATAGCCTGTGTAGACAGACCCAAAATGCTCCTCAAAAACATTCATAACCTTGTATGTACCTGACAATTTGGTGTCCAACTCAAACCACATTATAAATCCTCACCACTGTGAGCACCTCAAATCCTGTACCAAAAATTATTAAGAACTTAAACGTTGATGGAGATGTCACATTGGGAAAACTGAATTATAGAACAGCAGTATATATTTTTACAGTATTTAATATTTCATACTTTTTCCACCAACAGTGTACACTGTTATATATTTTGTCTCAAAAAAAACTGAGGAAACAAACCATTTTCAATATAAATACACATTTTATGATCAGGACCATGTATGTTGAATTTCAAACTTCTACTACAGTTATACTACAAGGAAACTTAACTTCTGATCATGAAATAAAACAGCATATATGACAATGAAAAGATAAAGAAAACTGTTCAAGAAGTGAGGTTCCCTATGTCATACTCATAAATTGAATGACAGTTGCAACAACATAAAATGAAGCACAATTATTTCACTGATGAGTCATTACTATTTGACATAATCCCACAGCACCCTGATGTGCTTGTTTCATCTTGACAAGGCTTTTACATTTGTCATGGCAGAAATTAGGCTCCTGAATTCTTCTTGCTGTAGAATTGGTGACCTTGCAAGTGTTGTGTCACTGGCCCAAAAATAATAGTCCACTGGGCAAGGTCAGCAACATATGTTGGATTTTCCTTACGTGTCCAGTAATATGACTGCAGCAACTCTTGTGTGTTGTTGCACACTGCATGGGGCTGCTTTACTGTGCTCAAGGATCATACCTCATGAGAGATGTTCATGTTTCTGCCTGCTAATAGCCTAATGCATTCGGCATGGCACGTCACAGCATATGTTCACATTCGCTTTTGGATCTCAAAGTATGAATACAATGATCATGACTCCTGCAGTAAAGAATACAGATGCCACAACCTTCCAGCTTACTGGTACAATTTACATTTTGTGGCTCTCAATGAAGATGGATGTGTCCACTGCATTAAAGTTCAATTTTTGTAACATGGTGAACCCATGTCTCACAACGTCACCACGGATTCAGGGAACCCGTTTGCTCCTTCTTTCAGTGACTGAAAAAGTGAAAAAAGCACATCCATACATCAATTTTTGTGAACTTCTATCATGTACAGTGGGGTATGCTAGAATGAATGTAATTGGATCTAGAACCTCATTTGTTATAGCATCTGTTCATTCTAGCATAAACTGAAATATATGTATTTAGGGGTAATCTGTTGCAGACCCACAGCCTAGAGCAAAGTTACCATCCAACACAACCATTTAAACAGGACAAATATAATACAAAATCAAAAATATAAGTGTAAAAATAATATACAATTAATGTATTTAATATTTATACACTGTAGATAACTGAACTAAACTGATAACTGAAACTTACAAATGATAACAAAGGTGACGACTGACATTCTAATCAATGCGGGAAGGCCGAACACGTCATGGACATGCACATGCTACTTCAGCCAATAGTATTCCTCCGCGTTCGTTGTAGCATTCTGATTTTATTGATAAAAACTGTTTATTGTAGCATTCGTTCATTGTAGCATACTAACATAAATGACCATAAACCAGACTTGGTGGTGTCACAACTCTAGCCAGTACAGATATCTCCTCAGCATATGGATTGCAATACAAATTACAAGTTTAAAAATTATATGTACATAAAGTCAGTAAATGATGCTGAACAACATTATGAATCCTCAGGACTATGATCACCTAGAATTTTAAGCCCAGGCAGACAGCAGACATCAACAAAAAACTGAAATAAAAGTTAAGAATTTAAGAACCATATGTACATGAAATGGAATAAATGATTATGTACAAATTACATATGTCATATTGAAAGTCATGATCACACTAACTGATGTTGGACGACACTGGTGTGTGAGGCCACTCTAGAAGGATTTTGAACTGCCATTCTGTCCAGACTTGTTCCCTCACCCAATGTGAAAAATCAGTCTCTCACAACTGCAGAATACACATATACTGCCTAGATAGTTTTCTGGCATGCCAAGTCTTTCCTCCCTCGCCGAACCCTATGTAGAAATTGAACTAGAGAATATATAAATGAAAATTTTTGGTGGATCTTTCTGAAACTACACTTATCCTTCACTGCCCATGCACTAGAATTGCTGTAAGTTGGGTTGTGATCGGTCAATAACGAAGGGAACTTTACTGGAAGAACAAAGTACTTGCTCCACTGCATCTCTTATGTCTATTCCATTGATCCTTCTGAAACTCCACACCTACCATTCACTGGCATGCTGTATATGATTGGTATAATTTTAGTTGTGATCGGTCAATAAGGAAAGGTAATTTACTTGAAGAACAAAGTACCTTCTCCAGTGAATCTCACCTTCCATTCCATGGAATTTTCTGAAACTAGAAGCCTATCACTCACTGCACATGCCCTGCAAATAGTATAATTTTGTTTGCGATCGATCATTAACGAAGAAAACTTCAGTTGAATAACAAAGTACCTTCACCAGTACATCTCTCCTTCTATTCCATGAATATTTCTGAATCTCCACACCTATCAACCACTTTGCATGCGATAAACTGGTACAAGTTTGGCTTCAATTAAGTCCATAATGAAGGACACTTTACACAAGGAGAAAATTAATTTCTCCACTTATCTCGCCTTCTAACCCACAGATCTTTCTGAGATTCCACACCTATCATTCAATGTGCATGCGCTACAAAGGGTATAAGTTTGGATGTGATCGGTCAATAACGAAGGGCACTTTACTTGAAGAACAAAGTACTTTTTCCACTGTATCTTGCCTCCTATTTTATGGATCTTTCTGAAACTCCACATCTGTCATTCAATGCTCATGCGCTACAATTGGTATAGTTTTAACTGCGATCAGTCCATAATGAAGTGTACTTTATATGTAAAACAAAGTACCTTCTCCACCGTATCTCGCCTTCTATTCCATGGATTTTTCTCAAACTACACACCTATCACTCTCTGTGCATGTGCTGCAAATGGTATAAGTTTTTGTGATCGGTCAATAAGGAAGGGCACTTTACTTGTACTTTCTCCACCATATCTCGCCTCCTATTCCATGGATCTTTCTGAAACTCCATACCTATCACTTAATGCACATGCACAACTGTTATAATTTTGGTTTCGATCACTCAATAACAAAGGGCACTTTACTTGAAGAACAAAGTACTTTCTCCACTGTATCTCGCCTTCTATTTCATGGATCTTTCCAAAACTCCACATCTATCACTCACTTTGCATGCGCTATAAATGATATAAGTTTGGTAGCAATCGATCAATAAGGAAGGGCACTTTACTTGAAGAACAAAGTACTTTCTCCACCATATCTCGCCTCCTATTCCAGGAATCTTTCTGAAACTCCATACCTAACATTCATTGCACATGCGCAACAATTGTTATAATTTTGGTTGCGATGGGTCAATAACAAAGGGCACTTTACTTGAAGAATGAAGTTCTTTCTCCACTGTATCTCGCCTTCTGTTTCATGGTTCTTTCTGAAACTCCACACTCACCACACTACACATGCGCTATAAATGATATGTTTGGTAGCGATCATTCAATAACGAAGGACACTTCACTTGAAGAACAAAGTACCTTCGCCACTGTTTCTCGCCTTCTATCCCAGGGATCTTTCTCAAGCCTTTCAATACTTGCCATTACACTGCCTATGCCAATGGACTGGGTGGAGTAAAAATCATCTGTTGTTAAGTGATGGTATTAAAGTAGCAGTTAACTAAGCCCAACTGATGTTGTGAGGCATCAGTTTGGTGCAACTGTGACCACTCTTTGGTTTGTCATGAAGTTCTGCCCCTTCTGTTTCAATCTTCTTTAATCCATCACACCTCTTGTGAAACAGTAGGCTACTCATATCCACAATAGCTTCACTATACACTTTGCACAAACATTCATGGATGGAAGTTGGCTTCTCACTTTTGCCAACCAAAAATTGCTCATTGTTCCAACCACATGTCTGTCTCTGCCATTTTTGAATCAAGTATGTTCAAGCAAAACAGCTGCTACCAATATAATATTACTGAAAATGTTCAAGGACCTGCCAGATGTAGTGGTTTCTCCAGTGAAAAATGTCAGGAGACAAAAAAATAGGAGGTATTAATTTCTGACTGCTCCTTACATCTGTTGACAACAATAATACTCTAATATCTCAACTTGGATGTTTACTTAATTGCAAAATATTAAGCATGCAAACACTAAGTGACATGAATATCCAGCCATGTGAATGTAAGTATTTTCCTGAAAAGCAAAGAATGTGGAGGAGGGTTTTCAAATATTCATATAATTGCAATATTTGAAATGTCATATGGTCATAGCAAGGTGTTCAGTGCAGTATCTGTGTTTCAAATTTTTCATGAAATTTGAAACCCTATCAAGCCCCACCCAGTGTCATATACGCTCCTTGACAAGGTTTCTGTAACATGCCTTGCTTGTCATTCCAATTGTATAGGAAACTAAAGATTTAGACAAGGTGTAGATATTAAGAGTTGTTCTGTTCTTTAGCTGTGCAACTCTTAAACTATGGTGATGTTCTACAAGCCACTGGTGACATACTGCTCCAGCCTCCTGACAGTCTCTCCAACACATCACTGATAAGAGCACTGTTAATGTTGGAATGGTTTTTAAGAACTGATCTTTTTACCCTGGCTGCCTTTTCACAGATTATATTAATGCCACTGAATTGTGTGTTAAAATCAGAATCCCATGGTCCAGAGGTAAAGGTGAAGGCTCAGAAAATAAGATTAATCTTAAACAAACTGCAGCCAAGACACTGTTGACATTGAAGTATGAT
>Ga0123354_10011927_pt1 | contig 13455 bp, 6 predicted proteins | sample TergutLab28metaG_2_FD_97872 | JGI IMG/M metagenome (GOLD analysis project Ga0123354, IMG submission 97872) | Labiotermes labralis P4 segment gut microbial communities from Petit-Saut dam, French Guiana - Lab288 P4 | ecosystem: Host-associated > Arthropoda: Insects > Digestive system > Gut ... | reverse complement strand
TTCATTCAAGTAGCTCCTCAATTGACCTCACGAGGCTGAGTGGACCCCGTTCCAGACCCACTACTATTCAGAAAATCTGGTAGCGCCGGGGATCGAACCCGGGACCTCTGTATCTGTAGCCAGTGACATAAATTTTTGACTTCCCGAAAACACGTCGCATGTACGTAATTCAGTTTACCATACTTCAAGATCTTTATAATGTATAGAAAGTTCTTTTGTTTGATACATTACTTGCGTTGCTCATTCACATCAGTATCCTAGTTCACCACTCAATGCTACTTTCGTCACACTTGTGTATGGCTTCTTCGCTTTCTAAACAGCAGTAAATTCTCGTATTCTGTCTCCCGCAGTATTTCATTAAACTGTTGTACTGTGAGCTGTCGTTCCCATGAAATTGTGTTATGTTGTAGCATAGTTAAACACACTTTACAATATTTTATGTACCATTGGAATTGGGATGTTCGAAGTTCCAAGGCACATTTGGAAACGTCGTGATTCAGAAAACCCCCTTGTATTATTCTGTGATGTGTTCGGACACACACAGCTTTTCTTTGCATTATCTCGTCTGCCTTTTTTATTTATGTTTATGTCTAAAGTTAGACCTGGGGAACCTAATTTTAAACGAACTGTAAGCTCATGCGATATAATGATTCAACGTAAAACGTAACACGACGTTGGATTCCAGCAATTAAATCAAGCACGACTCTGGGTAAATAACCAACTTTATGTACAATTATGTTACATAATACGTTTATTATTATAATCCTCTGCATGTTTCGAACAACTCTGTGCTCATCATCAGGAGGTCGAATTGTATTAATACAGCATCTGGTATAGATGCCAGATGCAGTGTTAATACAATTCGACCTCGTAATGATGAGCACAGAGTTGCTCGAAACATGTAGAGGATTATGACAATAAACGTATTATGTAACGTAATTGTGCATCAAGTTCTTCATGTATCCAGAGTCATACCAGAATTGAAGGTCGGCAAAACATAACTAAATCAAGTACGCCAAAGAATTTTTATTTGCTCTTGGAAAAAAACGCTTCTTTGTAGGTACCGTTAGCAGAATGTTGCTGTCTGCTGTTGACGGATGTGCATTGTGATCACTGCCAGCTGTATGCAGCCCAGAAGTAGAAGTGGGTTCTGTACAAGATATGATTAAACATTACGCTGTTGCATGGAGAACACCAGTGCAGTATTTTATGTTTATGGTTCCGTGCATCGCTGATCTATATTAATAATTGTCCAACGAGAGCAACACAATGCAGTCTATTTATTATTCTGCAAAGTTCACTCTACATGTTTCGGGTGTCAACCACACCCATTATCAGGAGTACACAAAACTGTAACTATAGCCTCTGGTAAGGTTATATATATATATATTTTATCTACCTCCCTCCAACGTGGCCAAGTTGGCCACGTTGGAGGGAGATAGCTGACCAATACCGGAGGCTGTAGGTACAATTTAGTGTACTCCTGATGATGGGTGTGGTTGACACCCGAAACATGTAGAGTGAACTTGCAGAATAATAAATGGACTGTTTTGTGTTGCATCTCGTTGGACAATTACTAATATAGACCATTGCAGTACACTGTCATGAAAAGTACCGCAACAGAGCAGAACATTCGTGTGTGTGTGGGTGTGTATGTGTGTGCGTGTGCGTATGTGTGGGTGTGTGCGTGCGTGTTTGGGTGTGTGTATGTGTTGCCATGCGTGTGTGGGTGTGCGTGGGTGTGGGTGTGCGCGCGTGTGGGTGGGTGTGTGTGTATGTGTGCGTGCGTGTGTATGTGGGTGTGTGTATATGTGGTCATCAGATGGTTCCAGTGAAAGTATTGCTTTGGAAAGTATTTTATATTTTATCATCCTACTTTCCTGATATAAAAAAACCTAGCTTTGTTCGGTCACCACACAACCTGTACTGGTGTATTCGCTCTCCCGTTAGGCTGTGTTACTGTGCTATTGGAACACACCCCGTCCATAACAAGTGGTAGCGTCACGAATTAGGTAAGAGCAACACCATCACAGCTTAATGTAGTCTGCAATGTACAGTTTAATGGCAGATGTTTGAAGAATATGCAACTCTAGAAAAATAATTGTTTTGTGAAATGTGGAACTTAATCGAAATTATTCTGATTTAAGTGGTATATGGATAACCAGTAGACCAGCGTAGCGGGTTATAAATTTGTTCATGTCATTGGTTTATAAACATTTGCATATGTGCGGAATATTGTTTATACGTCAACACTGACAGATGCAGCGACTGTGCTAAACTTTTGAGTTTATATCCGATAAGTGTAATGTAGACGGAAGCCATACCTAACTAATAAATTCTTCCCATAATGGTGATAATGATAATTACTGTAATAATATGATAATGACAGGCAAGCCCAGCGCTCTATGCCGTGAGCCAAATAACATTTGGGTTTTGAGCAGTAAGCTAATACAATATTAGTAATACTGTATTTGCGTAGTTAAACACGGACATCTGTTACTGTAACTTTTACACAGGATTTGACAGGCCGATGGTCCGTGTGATGGGATAGTGTGGTATACTGCATGTGTTCTGCCCTCATTTATCTCTCCAGCTGTGTGATTTCCATTGTGTATCGTTATACATGGCAAAATCTTAAGGCTTTTGTTGTCAATAAAAGTACGCAATTGCTGGATAAGTGTAATTCTTCCTATCTGTATGTGTGCGAAGGTACTGTTACCTGCTGTGGCCGGCGATACAAAACTTTGTAAATGTTATTTGGAGCTTTGATGTAATTGCTTTTGGGCAAATGAATGAAAAAGATAATAGAGAAAAGCGCATAACTATGGGATTTGTACATTTTTCTGTTCATTCAAATTTGTAAGTACAGCTAACTGAAGGCATGCAGCGCGCACGGAGGACGTGAACTTATGCAGTTTACTGAGTAGGATATCTTCCGCCTGGCAGACGTATGTATGTATGTGTGTGTATACATACATATATATTTATGTATATATGTAAGTATATAACTAATGTGCACGTATGTGTACCGGTCACAGTGGGTGTGATTTAGCCTTTTTAAAGCCTACTGGTTACGCGATGCACCAACTGGTTTAACATTCAACACTTGTACGCTCTGCCCACACTGTATTTATGTGTTTTGTGTTTATCTGAGAAAAACAGCTACTTTTGCCACTTACAACATTAACTGATTGGTTTTTATAACCGAGATGAAAAGTGTTCGGTACGAACTGGGTCTTTAATGCAGCCTGCGCTTCCTCTTTGAAGGGTTAATGTAGCTGGCAGGGTAGACATTAATGGCGGACATTGTATGTTCCATATCCGAGCATAAATGAATGTTATTGTCCTTATGTAACAAACTAACAGCGCGCATCGATAAAATATGCTTGATCATATTTTATTATTCACTAGCATGTTTCGGTCGCCGCTTCTCCGACCTTCATCAGGATATCACACAAAAATACGGGCACACACTAGAAGTCGTAAGCGATCTTTACTTGACTGACAGTTTGTGTAACAGCTGTATACAGCTACAGCAACATAAACACACCCAAATTTGTCTGTTTTTAAGGATAATATAATTTGACATTTTATGGCTGTAGGGAACTTTTACAATATCGGGTGGTTTTAATTAAACATTTTGTGGAATTGTTTGTACATTGTTCACATTATTTTATGACACTGTGGTGAAGTTCGCCGAAGCGACCGCAGCACGTTGGTAAATAATGGTATATGGTGAAGCATTCTTTATTGATGTACGTCTGTTGGTTTGATACGTAAGTGTAATAATATTAATGGCGAACTTTGGTCGTTTGAAGCTTCAGGTTTCATAATATGGGACATTTCTTTAACATACGTGTGCCCATTGACCTCATGAGACAGGGGTCTCCAACCTTTTTATGACAAAGGACCATACACGCTCGTGTTTGCTGGTCTGTGGGCCGCGCGAGGAAAAACAACGATAAGTGTCATACCTGTTTCAAGCAGTTGTGAAATTTTAAAATTTTTTACACGATTTACAAATGTGATCGCGGGCCGCATTATACAACCTGGCGGGCTACGTGCGGCCCGCGGGCTGCGCGGTGGAAACCCTTGTCATACGCCATTGTGTGTGTCGGAGAGTTCGTTATGATGTTTCCAGTGACCTACAGACTATATTTATAGGACCGAATGCGTCGCGGCCGATCACGGCGGCCGTGCGGCCTAAGGCGTGGGCCCGCGGCCGATCGTTTACTAAATTGCGGGTTCGAATCCCTACGGGGCCATTGATGTTTGTTTGTTTCTTGTAAATGTTTTGTGTTATCAGGTAGACGTCTCTGCGTCAGGCTGACCACTCGTCCAGAGGAGACCTACCGAATATGTGTGTGTGTGTGTGTGTGTGTGTGTGTGTGTGTAACTGAGTGTGATCAACGGCAAGAATAACCTTTACACCTACAATGAGTGTGTAAAAGAGGTCCAGAAGTCCAAATAAGAAAGAAAGAATGAAAGAATCAGTTACGGACACACACACACACACACACACATATATATATATATATATATATATATATATATATATATATATATACACGATTTTTGTTTATTTCAGCGGCATCGTTGTGTGTGAGGTGCGTATTTGTCTTTTCACTTTCACTCTTGGCTTTCACTTCGACTTGTTAGCGAGTAATCATTTCTACTTTCTGCCTCCCCTGCCCTCTTCCTCCTCTTCCTCCTCCCCCTCCCCCTCCCCCTCCCCCTTGGAGGTCATGCTTCCACAAAATGCACGCGAACAATTTTTTTAACCCCTTTCACGATGATGAACAGCAGTCACTGATTTGTGCGTGGGTATGAAACGCATGTTTTGTCATATGGAAGAACACTTTTTTTTGTCGTTGGTGATACTGTTTGACTTGCAAGCCAGTCTTTCACAAATGATGGGATTTATTTTGGTTTGTGATTAATCATAGATTAAAGCATGGATTACCACACCAAAAACAGAAACTAGAGGAACAGCATTAATTATTCCCAGACCTTCCACCATAGGTTAATATGTAATTGGCTTGTGTAATTTTAGATTTTCAGTTTTTGTATAGGTCTACTGCTTTGCCTGAAGTGATGCACCGTCACAGTAATGTGTTTTGAATAACACAGCACACATTCCGGTCTGGTGCATTACACTGTTGATTGCAGTGTAGTCCGTGACAGTATTTGCTGTGATAGCAACGTACAGGGCCATTCTATCATTATGTAGTCTGTCTTGAGACGCTCCATAGTATTATAAAGGTCTCGAAGGTGTCGAGATGAAATGTTCAGCCGACCAGTCATTTTTATATTTTATTGCCCGTTAGGCATCTAGAAATTCTTGAGACTACTTTTCGTTTTTCCACATTTCGTACGAAATATCCAGGAAAGAATATCTATGTTGGCATTCACTAATTACTTGAAGACATTAATAAATAGCGATAGAATGTATAATTGGCATTTTATTAGTCATTTCTAAAGGGATCTTACGTTGATAAGTATCACCGACGATCTTAATGGATCGTATTGTTATTGGGTCTGTTCCTGTCCTCAGGTGTGGATATCCTATAGAAGCTGTTCTCTTTCACTGATCTTGTCCATTTGGGAAAACTGTCTACTCAGTTTGGATGGATTCTATAAGAGCTGTTCTCAGTCACCGAACTTGTCCATCTGGGAAGGCGTCTGGTCAGTTGGATCTTACGAGAGATGTTCTCCGTCACTGAACGTGCCTTTATGGGGAAGCGTCTACTCAGTTTGATTCTGTCAGAATTGTTGTCCGTCACTAAAATTGTCCGTGTACGTCCGGCATAAGGAGCTATTTTGTCTAGTTTACTTTTTGTTGTTTTCTCCTCGAAGTAGGTGAATTTATGTTTTGTATGACTATCACGTTGAAAGTGTGTACCTTCTTTGAGCTTTTCGTAATTCGAAGACAGAATTAGGCTTTGCGAAAGTTTATACTTTGAAGTCTAGACATGCAGTGTTACACATGAACAGATTTGTATGCTTCCTTCTGGGTAATTCCCCGGCGTCTGAATTTTTTATGCCGACGTTTCGGAACAGTCTGTCTGTTCCATCTTTATAGGCGGGTAGGTATGAAGAATGACTACGTTTGAGAACGTTGGGGTATTTATGTGGGAAAAGGGGTGGCTCGAAAATAGCCTGAGCCAAGAGTAAGGAGGGCCTGTCACCCTCCTTCCTATTGGCTCAGGCTATTTTCGAGCCACCCCTTTTCCCGTACAAATACCCCAACACTCTCAAACCTAGTCATTCTTCATGCCTACCTGCCTATGAAGATGGAACAGATTATTCCGAAACGTCGGCATATAAAATTCAGACGCCGGAGAATTACCCAGAAGAAAGCATACAGCATTCAGAACACGGCGAAAGTTTGAAATGAAGGATGAACAGTTTTACATACATACACACCTACATGCATACACAAATCAGTTTATTCAATTAATCTATCCATTTTTAATTAGTTAATTAGTCAGTGTCGTAATTGTGGTTAGTGCTTGACTTCTTGCACATATATTTGTGTGCTGCATCTCGTCAACGCTACATCGCAGTGCAGAATTAACGTTAGATAGCAGAACTGTGGGTCTCTGCATGACGCTGTATAAGACCTTGATAGACCAGAATTAGAACAAATTAAAAATGGCAGATATGGTATTATCTAAATCATCATGTTTCTATAATTTAGAATGTATATATTCTCTCTCTTTATATTTTTTCTTTCATCTAATTCCCACTTGTCCGATCACAATGGAGAATGGAATTTAAATAATAGCTTTGGAACGGTTTAGAAAATTAACGTAATTGGTGGGAGGGGTGAGGTGGAACGAATTGTGGCCATTTGCTCAACAGTCGTGACTCGTCGTACAGTGTGGTTCATAAGCGCTGTAACACGTTATGGCCTTTTTCTGCATGGTATCTTTGCTCATACCTTTTCTATTTTTCTGAGTGACTCTTATAGTAAGGTGACACGTCCAGAGAGAAGTAATGGTACTCTTTGTGCTGCTAGACCCATGGGTACCGTGCTGCTTCTTTCAGAGCGTAGTTATTAGTTGGACCCGTGCATAAGCAGATAATCGCCTTTTGCATTTATGCTGTTGTAATTGCGAAGTAACACGTAATTGAATAGGTCTAATAATTGAAATTAAATTTACCTTAACTACTGGCTCCGCCTACAGAGGGAATAATTGTGTATTAATTAGCAATAAAAGTGTAGTTCTTTATAATTTACTGTCATTTAGGATAATTTTAGATTTCATCAGTCGTGAGAATTATTTTGTGAGTGTAGACTGTTTCTTAAAAAGGTTAATGGCTACAGATACGTGTGTCAGTTTCATACAGCTTTACTGTAAAATGTATGTATTAGTATATGTTACAATTTCTTTTACCAATCCAACGATTAATACGGTATTCTGTTTGTAGGACGGACTTTTGCTGAATATAAAAACTAATGTTCTCTTTGAGGCCGGTCCCAGTGGCCGCGCGGTCTAAGGCGTAGGTCTGCGGCCGCTCGCCTGCTGAAATCGTGGGTTCGAATCCCACCGGAGGCATGGATGTTTGTCGTGAGTGCTGTGTGTTGTCAGGTAGAGGTCTCTGTGACGAGCTGATCACTCGTCCAGATGAGTCCTACCGACTGTGATGCGTCGTTGTGTGTTATGAAGAAACCTCACGAATGAGAAGGCCATGGCCCGCGTTGGGTAGCAGCGCCATAGGAAAAAAAAAATGTTCTCTTTGAGACTGACTCGGTCATTGTAATGGCTGCGCTCTAGAATCACATCCGCAGGGTGTTGTTTCAAATGTTTTTTTTTGGGGGGGGGTTTAACATTTATCCAGCCTGGGGCTTTTGGCGAATTTCATCATATTGTCTTGAGGAATATCGGAATATTGTCATACAGTAGGCCACGATATCCTGCAAGATCATTTCCTGCTCACCACTCATGGGTATGTTTACGTGTTATTTGACGGTGCGTTGCTTGTGCAGTCGAAAACTCGAGAGTCTTAAAGAACTTTAGAACCAGTCGTGTTTCAGAGGGCGTCTGTTGCGAAGCGTCCGTAACCAGTGGTCATATTGTGAATGTTGTTGGGTGTTTCAGACGATGTTTGTTTAAGTTTACAAAATGTATTATGCTTGTGGATGGCTGGTGGGGGGGGGGGGTCTAATTTCGTAAACTTTTTTACATTTCAGACGTGAAGACGATGCAGATAATAATGCAACGAATGGCACAGTAAGGTGGAATTTACTGCTAAACAGTTTTGAACAAAACTGCACTTGACATACCACACCCATGTTTGCGATCGACCGGTTTACACCACGAATTTGGAAGGTTTCGTGTTCAAACACGAAGGCCGACAATCCTGACAGATTTTTCATGGTTTTTCTCACTGTTTGCTTGCAAATTCCAGGATACGACCTCAAGTCACACCACGACCGCTTTCTTTCACACGCTTTCCAGTTCGTCCTGCGGGGCACCGACAGCAAGTCACATAAACCACTAGCAAGAACTGCGCTGTTCTGTGCCATTACGCAGCGTAGTGGTAATTTCCTACCGAAGTTTCGGGACAACCTATTGGTCCCATGACCCTTGAAGATGGGATCGATAAGCTGTCCCGAAACGTCGGTAATGAATTACCAATATTCGCTGCGTAATAACGCAGAAGAGCGCAGTTCTCATCCGTTTCTCGGCGGAAGCCTGAAATTACCACCTAAAACAACCAATAAATTTAAATCCCACCTGGTTGTACTCATTATCTAACCATGGCCGTCTGAGTGGTAACTGTAAGAGCCGAACGACACGTCGAGGATAGTGAAACGTATGTGCGAGGCGTGTTCAACAAATAAGCTGCTATAGCTTCTAACTTGTTTGTTAATGAAGCATGTTGTTATCCGCTCGGAAGAAGCACTAGCAGTAGGTGTAATGTGTAGCCGATGACGCCAGAGGCAGTTCGACACGTGCTGTTCAGGTGATAAGTTCAAGTGTAGAGACAAGATTGGAATCTTCGTACTGTGAAGAATTTCTTAGTGTGGTTCGGTTTTTGTGGCCGAAGCATGTTTCTCTTATTGAAATTCACCGTCAGTTTTTAGAGTTTACATCTAATGGCGTAATGAAAGTTCAGCATATCACGAGTTGCAGAGAGTTCGAAAAATGGCCGAACGGATAAGCGTGATAATCGCACCAGTCGGCCCAGAATATCAAGGACGGAGCTTGCTTTGTAAAACCGACGCATCACAATTCGAGATTCATCGGCTGCATTCGAGTTGTCCATCCGGACTGTACACAACGTAGCTCATGAATGCAAGAGTCCCATGCTAACGGCGACGGAATTTTTGAACTCGTTCAGATGAGACAAATGCGTCGATATGCTCAGGTATTATGCTGTAGAATAATGATATTTAGGTGTAATATAAGTTCCTTTTAACGTTATAGTGATTTTTCCTTAATTACTGTCGGAACGTCATCACTTGTAAGTCTGACTTCAAAGAATCAGGTCTACGGTGTTGAATCTCGTGACGTTGCTGGCGTTCTAACCGAATGCATTCCTGCCATGTCAAGCCGAATTGTGTGTGACTTACCAAGAAGCTTCAATGGCAGACGCTTTGCTTCGCGCTTCATTAACTTCACTCGACCCATGCATTGTGACGAAAGTCGAAGGTATACTCTCCGGTTTCTTGCCGACGAGGCCCCATGTGCAGTCCCAGAGTAATCTATTTTCTGTTCTTGGTGCGCGAAGTGAAAAGGATGTAGGTTTTCCTCCAAGTAGTTCGGTTGTCCGCTGTCAGCTGTTACTCGCCTGTTCCTCCATATTTATTTATGCGTTATCTGGCGGATGGACAATGGCCAGATTAGCGACCTGAGCGCTACACAGACGTAGTGTCACCCCATCATAACAGTAGCACAGTACGGAATAATAAAGGATTTTATACAAACAACGCAAGTCTGTCTGTGATGTATCTTAGTGAGTCACGCTTTATGCAGGAAGTTTGTCAGCAAATTTAGAATTTTCTAACTTCTCTGTTTCGTGTTTTACCACACATATCCTTCGTATGGGCTGAGGTATCACGCAATGAAGGTTTGTGTGTTCCTTATTTAATTACATCGACTGACCTGCTGACCCGAACGTGTCGTAGAATTGCGCGTTATCTGCATCAGAGTTTCGCGAAGGAAATGTTTAATATTTTCTTGTCTGAAAATATTTGTTTCTTGTACGTTTTGTGACACGTCCCTTATGTGCGTTACTTAGGATCCTGTGCTTCATCGACATTGGCAAAGGTAAAAACCAGTAATTCAATTATTTTGCAAGTACAGTGATCTGTCGGACTTTCTGTGGTGCTTTGTAGTTCTACGGCCGTTAATTGGTCTACAGAACCGTAGGAATGTTCTTTTAGTGTCATAAGATCGAACATCGTACACAATAATGTGGGCGTAGAAGTCGGTTATTATCTGAATGTGCGTGACGTAATAGACTGCCTTTGGTTGTGTTATTGTTGTGTTGTTACTTGCTGGTACGTGATGCGATTTTACTGACCGCAGTGTTGCGTCATTCGAATTGTTGTTTGAGTAGCGTCATTATGGTTGGTGATTATTACGTTCCTGGCTTATAAACAATTACTTCGACATAAATGTTGTGTGTTGCTAAGCTGAACTTTCTTCTGGTTGAGAAAGGTGTATTATTCACCCACCATATTATTGTTCGTTGAGGTATTATTTCACTTTTTCAAGCCCTTTCATTTTGTTCACTGTTTGCGCTTCTTCATCTTGTTAGCCCTTATGTTTAATAATACAGGGACTGCCGTCGGTGGCTTTCGGCCTTCTTAACACATATAAATATAAGTCATTTTCGTATTAACTGTGCCGCTATAAGTCTTTGGTGACGCATTGAAGCACCTTTTTGGGCTCGTTCCTACATTCGAGAAAACCGCCTGTTAGCTTCATGTCCGTCCATCAAACTGCCTGCACGCATGTATCAGTGCGGCTCCCACTGGACGGATTTCCGTGAAATTTCTTAATGAGGGACTGTTATGAAAGTCTGTTACAAAAAACCAAATTTTTATATAATCGGGAAAATATATCGAGTACTCTACATTGAAACCTAAGTACAGGTTACTGTTGCCGGCTGCATTAAAACGCCGTTAAAGCCTTCTCTTCGAGTGATTTGGTATCAGGCTGTTGGGAGAGCCGAGGGGGTATAAACATTACGCAAACGCGCCCGTGTTCCGTTATATATACATTGCCTGTCTTGTTTCTTTCCGTTCATCAGGGGATGTGTATGGACACACGTGCTCATGGATAATAGGTGCCTCTACACTTATACATACAGAATATCTCCATGTGCAAGTATTGCCGAAGGGATTTCGGGTGCAATTTCAGTCCTCATTTCCAGTCATTATTATTAATTACACGAGACTTCTTTAATCTCCCAATCTGGGTATTGCTTTCTTAATAGCAGTATCTACCGTAGACGCGGCCACAGCAATTGAAGCTTGTCATAGTTTGCCGTAGTTGCCAGATCTGTACCATCAAACGTACGTTTGTCAGGTCGAGTCTGCATATAAAGAAGAGAACTTAAAGAAACGAAAATGTATATGTACAGTCACTGGAATTCATATAATGCGGTAGTTGCAAGACATTTTTATAAGCGAAACCCATCGAACGCAACGAACGGGGCAGTTTTTGAGAAACAAAATCGACTTTTAGGTAGGAGTAGAATCAGGCTAGAGACCAATTCCCATGTTTGGCAGTACTGCGTTTTACCCCAGGCTTCAGGTACTGCATATGCATGTGTTGTAAGACGAAGTGTGTTTACTGCTTGGTACGAACTGAATCTTTAATATAATTCAGGTTTATTGTCGTATTGAAAATGTTAATTCCGGAATGTTGGAGGACCTTAGTGTATCCACCTCAAGGCTGCTGCCGAAACCTGTAAGGTCGTTGGGAGCCCCTTGGTTTTACATCACGCACTTTGTTGTGGGCTGAGCTAATAGGCATGGTTACTGGACGCCAATGGATACTCCATGACCATGCGATAATAAGCGGATAGCAGAGAAGATGATGGACTGCGAGATGGAAACAGTATGAAGCCCACAGACAACAGGCCGAGTGCGATCGTCTTTATTCCTCGGTTCAAACCCGTCCGCTGATCGGCCCGTTCGCTGCACTCATCTGTTGCTTGTCAAGATTGTGTTGAAGATTACAGGCATCGGGTTATCTATTTGGAAATCCTACAGAATTATGTTTTAAACCCGAGCTTTGTGCTGAGAGTTTGCCAGATATGTTGCTCTTTCTCATTGTCTATGAATGCAATGACTTCAGTTGCACGCCATTTGGCCAATGTAGAAGGGGCCACGCTGATCCCCATACTAACGTATGATTTAGTTTATTTAAGGCAATTTGTATGAACACATATACGTGTTTATGTATGGTCATACGGTCCACAAGTAACTTAATTTCGAGTGCATATGTATGTATACGGATCACTAATATAATGAACCTGCGGATTCTGTGCAATGTGGCAAGTTCCTTGTCTGGATTCCCAAGAAGATACGCTGCTCCGTGAAGTTGTCAGTGATATTTAAATTCTACACGCCGCTACGAAGCTGATGCCACGAATCTTCTGCCGTAGTTCCGTTACTGCTGCTGCCTTACGTTATCCCGTGCTGCTGTCTGTTTGTACCATCTGGAGCAGTGGTCTGACATCAGTCCGAGCTAAGCATCTCATTACCACGAACACCCGACAGGTCAGTATGAAGGAAGTGGAGCGTCCATAATACCGAACAACTCACATGCCAGCTCCAATTATCTCTAATCCTCAACTTCACTGTACAAAGCGCCGGAATCCACATTGATGCTCACCGACAGATAAATACATATTAATATTAATCGTTATGAGAATATTAAGTTGGACGTCGTCCATTATCTGAAGCATACTGGAGATACACGACGTCTCAGGGAGACCGGGTAGCGTAGTCGGTATAGCTGGTCGCCACGCCCTGGACGGGCCAGGGTTCGGTGGGGGCAAAAGGTTTTCTATCAACCATACCCGTCGAGAGCGGCTTCGGGGCCCACGCAACCTCAAATTCAGTGTATACCAGGTCTCTTTCCCCGGGGGTAAACCGGCCAGGGCGTGGCGTTTATAACCCATCTCTAACCAGCGCCGAAGTTAAGAATTAGTGGAGCTATACCGTGTACTCCCCCCATGCCTCCTGTGGCATTTTATGTGATAAACTCTATACAACATTTCAGGAGCTTTTAGGTGTGCCATCCCTGTTGTGTGTAGTACTACGGTCTGTGTATTAGGTTAACTACAGTCAGTAACACAACTAATGTAACTCCGTGGCCTTAGTCCGCACGCGAACTATACCGACAGAGCGGCCGCCGCCGGTCGGCGAAGTTAGTGCCAACTTTTGCGGATAGAGGGGTGTCACGTGGTCAGCGCAACGGGTCCCCA
>Ga0123354_10011926_pt1 | contig 13456 bp, 17 predicted proteins | sample TergutLab28metaG_2_FD_97872 | JGI IMG/M metagenome (GOLD analysis project Ga0123354, IMG submission 97872) | Labiotermes labralis P4 segment gut microbial communities from Petit-Saut dam, French Guiana - Lab288 P4 | ecosystem: Host-associated > Arthropoda: Insects > Digestive system > Gut ... | reverse complement strand
TTGCGCTGACCACGTGACACACCTCTATCCGCAAAAGTTGGCACTAACTTCGCCGACCGGCGGCGGCCGCTCTGTCGGTATAGTTCGCGTGCGGACTAAGGCCACGGAGTTTAGTTTAGTTTTTAGTATGTGTGTGAAGATATGACATTGACTTTCATTCACATTGCTGCTCTTCCTGGGCACAGAGCATAATTTTGCATGTGGGGGTGGGGTCATATCCCATTCATTGGACTGTATGCTCCATCTCTAAAGCTCCTGAATAAATTTTGACAAAACTGAGTACTGGCTAATTTGATTTTGGTGTCATCAGTCCAGTATGCTCTACTGTGGATGAAGCTGAAATTAAATTCCACAAGTTTTCACACAGGCATATATGCAAGGGGCTCATAAAAATTACGTACAATAAACATATCACACCAGCTTTGTTATGATACACTTATAGCTGGGTGACCATGATATGCTAGGAATGAAAGTGATATGAAAATTGGTAAACAACAACAACAAACATGCAGGATGGCAAATTTGCACCATGTGTATTGTACTGAGGTACAGATAATTTCTTCTCCCTGTTCTGTGTTTACACAGCAGCTGAACAGCTCTCTCATATTCCATAGCACAAGGCTAGGCAGAAAGAAGGTTAAGACAATTAACATCATATTATTTCCAGAGCCTCTTTCCTTGTCCTTTGCAGACATGCACTTGACCTCCCCCCCTCCACAGGTAAACCTTCAGGTGGTGTTTCAAATATCAATTCATTTTCGAAAGGAAAGAACATTTGTATTACAATATGCACTTTTTAAATTCATACTGTCACACAAAAAAGGGTATCTGCAAGGGGTTCTGAGCCACTACCTGGGGGCTACTGATATAATAATGTGTTCTGAAAATTCCCGTAAGTGTATTAATAGAATACTGATTTGTATCAGAGCAAGAGAAAGTTTCATAACAAGAACTAAAAATTTAATTCTATGCAAACTTTCAGAAGTTTGATAGTGGCCTATTTACATTCAGTATTATATGAGGCCAGTCCAAGAACTGGTCATACAGGCTAGAGGCACTGAGGAGGATGATACATGTACATAGTTTCAGCTGGACCTTGCAGAGAGTGGCATCTTGTGCACGTGAGCTGTAGCACCTTACAGCATGTGGCAGGTCAGTTACAGATTGGCCTGGGATGTGCTGAACGTGTCCATTTGGTTCAACAAATGTGGGCTACACCATTTAAATATGATGGACTTTTTTATGTTCTCTGTTGATTAGTTAATTTAAATGTCCTGTACACATGTTTTTAGTAATTAAGTATGGCACAGAACACACAAAGCTGCTACATTCCACTTTGTTAGATGTGGCAACAGTGTTACCTGTTAGCGGCTTCATCACTGTAGGTAGAATGTTTTCACAGTGTGCACAGGCACTCTGCACTGTTCCACTAAATATGTACAGAACTGTGAAGGAGCATTGTGTCCTTCTTTTAGAAATTCCACAGTAAAATTTGATATGCAATAAAGTAATGTATTAGACACAAATTGTGTTATACATCTAAAAATGTAATACAGGTACATGTAAACGGTAAGGCAAAGTTCACCCAATAATGTGCCATGAGGGGGAATAGGGGTATAGCTCTACTGTTTAACCTCGGCACTAGATGGGGTGGGTGGTGAACACCATGCCCCTCCTGCTTTACCCCGAGGGAATAGCCCAGTACCCACTATAAAGGAGGCTGGGTGGGCCCCAGGTCTGACTAGTTATGGACAATCTGGCCCCCACCAGGCTTCAGCCTCTGCATCATCCAGCCTGTAGTGAGTACTGAATATGCCATTCCAGCCCGTAATACTAGTACATGTGCAGGGGCAAAATATGGCACTTATACCCAAATTCTGATAATCAGATGAATTATGGCCAATGCACAGCTGATCTATTACTGAGGGGTGAATATCAAATCATATGCTATGTTAAGTACATTCATTTCACAGTCACACAAAATGCATAGAATCACATCATTATATGCATCTCACACAAAATTTCTTTCTTCTATAACAGTGACCAAATTTTGCAGTCAAGTGGTTAGTATTCTTTCTTTATATTCAGGAGGTCTTGGGTTTAAACCTTGGACTAAAGACTGGCTACCATGACTTTTTTTTTTGTGGATTTTTCTCAGTGCTTTTGAGGCAAATGTGAGGATAGTATCTCAAGTTAGTCTATGACCACTTTCTGTCACACATGTTCCAACTCACACTCACTAATCATTCTATCATTCAGACTGTATCATTACATAAACTAAAAATAAATAAATAAAATATACCCATTGCCATCATATTGATATAATAAGAATACAAATAAAAACTGCCCTTATTGTTTAACCGTGGGCCAGGATAGCCCAGTTGGTATAGCGACTTGCTGCAGGCTGGAAGGTCCGGGGATCAAATCCAGGTGGTGGCGAGATTTTCCGCACTCATCCAGACTGGCCCTGAGGCCGACCCAGCCTCCTATACAATGGGTACCGGGTCTTTCCTGGGGGGTAAAGTGGCTGGGGCGTGGCATTGACCACCCACCCCCATCTGGGCCGAGGTCAAAGAAAGAGTAGAGCTATACCTCTACTCCCCCTGTGGGCCTTTGTGGCCTGTTCTAGGGTGAACTTTACTGTTATACTTTTTTATTGTTTAATCTCTTTTTACTCCAGACTATGTACATTCTATAAGTATTTGTCAATATAAATTTAATCTTTTATGTATTTCTGCCTGTAAAGGGCCTTCACAGGAGGACTTCATTTGCATTCACCAACATTTTTCATGTGATAATGACATATTGAGTGTGGGATGTAAATGATTCCAGAAGTGAAATTATGTTATATGGCAGCAGTAGAGGAAGGATCAACCACTAGATATTAGTACAATTTAATGAAAACATAGTTCCAGCATGTAAGAATGATAAGTGAGTTTTTCATTACTTTCAGCCATTTTGCAAAACAAATGACTTCGAATCGGTGAAAAGAAGCATCTCCGACACAATTGAAGTATGTGGCTTCATAGATGTAGCTGATGTTGGTAGTCCTATGGCTATTTCTAGGCATTTAGTGCTTCCCCACCCAACTGGAAAGGTAGAAGGTATGTTTATACAGTTCTTTGCATTCATTTACTGAATTACTTTTCACATTATTGTAACAGTACCTCCACCACAAAAATAAAAATGTTGCCAGTTTCTTGGTAAAGTGATAAAAACACATGTATATATATTTTAAAATAGATGTAAATTCTTAAACTAATATGAATGACAAAGAAGGTGAAGGTAAAGCTCAAGTTGTCCGTGTATTTAAGTATAACCATGAATGTGTGGGAGGGGAAAAACCAGTGCACTTATCTCCTCAGCACTAGATGGAGGTGAGTGGTCAAAACTGTACTGAATGGGCATGGAACTGCACAGGCCTCAGCTGGACTAGATGCAGTGACAAAGAGAAAAATCACTACTCATTTTGGAAACTGCCATCTTGTCATCCAGGCTGTCATCATTCTACAGCTTCCTATAGCCCTCCTACCCTAACAGATATGAAGAACTAAAGGCAGAACTATAATTTCATTTCAACTGCTTGAATTTTACAAACATTTGTTCTCATTTTTAACCCACACCACATAAAAGTGTGGCATCTGTCATAAATTTATAAAATATCCATTTCTTCCCATTTCTCTTGCAGGTATATCAGCTGGAGTGAAAGTAGAAATAGATTCTGAAGACGAATCTATGGTAGATGAAGGAAAAATACCATCTTTCTGTGTATTGCTGCATGGTGCATTGAAAGTGGAAAACATGGCAGCCCTTTGTTTTTTAGCTGAGGACTGGTTTGGAATAGTTTATTCATGGGCTGATAGCAAGAAGAAGTCAAACTTAATGCTCACAATCCTAGAACCTGGGTCAAATATTGTACCTTGGCTGGGCAATCTGAATAGACTGGGTTCTTTGGATGACTTTCATTCCATGTGTCAAGATAACGGGCCAGAACCTTCATTTCCTGTTCGTCCACTTGAAAAAAGAAGCTATTCACAGAACTGTGTGGTCTGGATACGACAAGCAGGACTGCAGTCTGACATACAAAAAATTCTTCGACATGCACGTAAATTGCCAGATAAAACGCAACAGTTTTACAAGGTTGGTATATTAAAATATAGGTACAGACCTCTTTTATGTTATGAAATATCTCACTTCAAACACCAGCACTTCAGGTCTGAATGTGTTTGGTGTGTTACGAGTGCAATAAAAAAAATCCCACGATTTTTGTGCAATTATATACTTATCTACTGTTGCTTTGCAATAATAAATATGTATGTGTGTGTGTGTGTATATATATATATATATACACAGGGTGTTTCAGGAGTAATAGTAAATATTTAGGAGGTGGTAGTATGGACTATTCGGAGCGAATAAGTTCATATAAACGTGTATCCAATTTTCAAGAGGTGTGAAGATACAGCTGTTTGAAGTTGGCGCATACGCGCACAAGTCTGAAACAGATGACAGGCACTCAGGACTCTGAATAACATGTGACTGCAGTTGTAACTTGATGCTGTTTGGTATTGTTCGGTAGTGTTTCTAACAATGCCGCACATCTTTCCATATGCAGAATATGCCGATATGGTATTTGTTTACGGGTTTCATAATGGAAATGCTCTTGGTTCGTGTAGCGAATACAGTCTACGTTTTCCTAACCGCAGAATACCAGATTCAAGAGTGTTTGCTAGTGTTTACAACAAACTGCGTGAGACTGGTGCACTTCCCAGCAGTCATATTTCTTCTGAACATGCAAAGTAATGAAATATGGATGAAGTAGAAATCATTCTTCAGTCAGTAGAACATAGTCCAACAACAAGCACCCATGTGTATCGGTGTTCCATATACAAGAGTATGGTGAACTTTACGTCAGCATGACCTGTATCGTTTTCATCTACAGATGGTGCAACGCCTTGAAGGAGATGAAGCGAGATGATTGGATTTGAGTTGGTGGGTAATTGTTAACTGCCAATTAATTCCATTCATAACTGTTCACCGATGAAACTAGTTTCACTCATGACGGTATAAACAGCACCCACAGCTCACATCGGTGGACTGACAAAAATCCACATGCCATTGTGGAAAGAAATTCTCAACATCACTTATCTGTAAATGTGTGGTGCAGTGTGCTTGACAATCAGTTGATTGGGCCTGCTGTGTTACCGAATCGTCTTACAGGACGCACGTATATAGACTTTCTGCAAAACGAGCTTCCACTATTATGGGAGGAGGTTCTTTTGGCTAAAAGGATGTGCATGGTCTTCCAGCATGTCAGAGCCCCTGCACATTATAGCTGTCTGGTGATGCATCATCTAAATCTAACACTCCCCAAAAGATGGATCGGCCACGGTGGTCACATTCAGTGGCCACCAAGGTCCCCAGACCTTACTCCTTTTGATTTTTGTCTGTGGGGATGGATGAAAAGCGAAGCCTACAAAGAAAAAGTAAACACAAGAGACAAATTGGTCACTCGCATTGTGAATAGTGCTGCCCTCATAAAGCAAGAACGTCAAGATGACCTCAGGAGAGCTACATGTACTATTGCCAAGAGGGTTGAAAAGTGCATTGAATTCAATGGTGGGATTTTTGAACACTTATTTTGAACTGTTGAAATTTATTGAGATCATTTACATAATCAGTAAAAGCAATCAATACATCATTTGTCTTTCCTTCGTACCTTTTGTAAGGCTTTTTATGCGTAACATTCAAACAGCTGTATCTCCACACCCATTGAAAATTGGACACATGTTTATATGAACTTTTTTTACTCCGAATAGTCCATACTACCACCTCCTAAAATATTTACTATTCCTCCTGAAACACCCTGTATATATGTATATGAATGTACACACACACACACACACCAGCAGTTAGAGGTTTTAAATAAATGGCATTTAAAGGGTTAGAGCAGGCAATTCTTGAAGAAGGTTTGTGCTCACATACCCATTGTAATGTCAGAGACCTAGTGAATATAACAACTTTCTGAATAAAATCCAGTTACAAGGTTTGGATCTTAATTTATTTAAGGATGTTTTCTAAATTGGATTAGGTAAATTGCATTAAGTGAGAAGAAAGCTGTGAACAATGAATTGGAAAGAATATAGTAACAAACAAGTGTGGTCTATTTGAAGGTAATGTCCCAGCATTTATGTGGATGAATTGAACCTTCTACCTCCTGAATATGATTCAGGGCTGTTAATTACTGCACTATGACATTTGGTTATAGGACCAACATTCACTTCAACAGCACAGGCATAGGTAACTGGTGAACATGTGTAACAAAACAAAGGGTTTTTCATAACACTCCTGAAATTCTTAAGCATGTTACTGTCCTAAAATACTACCTCTTTTAGTGGCAGTTTCCAAGGTAAAAATGCCATGTAACTGCAATATAACCTTCAGGTATGAACAAACCTCAAAACCACCAGTATCAAGTCCCATCACTGAACACAGTTCTGAGTAAAACCAATCCAATTCAAATTCCCATAAACCCCACCACCCTTCTGCCATCATAATGCCATCACGTGATTGCTTTTTGTCTTCCAGGTACCCATTTTCCAAGAGGATTCCCCACCAAAACTGCATGCATATTTCACTACTTTATCAAAATTGCAAATCTGGCCCATCATAACCTCTCAGATATCTCTCCCATAACTACACACGGCATGAATTTCTCGTTATGTAATATGCATCTTCTGAACTCTTATTTGATCTCTTTCAGGTGCACATGTAATTGTAATAAAATTTCATATTTCACACCCATACAAAACAAGCAACACAGTTGTTGTTTTATATACTGTATTTACCCATACATTTGATGAACCCCTTAAACAATCTTCAGTTCTCAGGGAAATGCCTGTACAGAGCATGTCTGACTTCTGGTGTGACTATAAGGTGACAGCCCATTTTCCACATGATAAATTAGGAAAAAGTTCTTATCTTTTATTCTTGTAAATATGGTAAGTTGGTGTATTGTGTTCAGAAAAACAAGCAGTGGTAACAGTTACTTAACTGCAGTTCCCTCACTTCATATTAACATTTTCAAACAAGTGCTGCTCAGAAGAATGAAGATTTCTTGTATAATTTTATTTTCTGCTGGTCTAGTTAGTAGGTGGGTTAATTTATGTTCACTGGATATATGCGACACATAGGAAATTTAACCCCTTCCAGACCCTTTTGAGGCAGACCATGCCCTCGGATTTTAAGAAAAACATGTGTTTTTGCGTGACTTCATATGAAGACAGCTCATAAATTAAAACCAGTATGCAGAGCATATATCTGCCTCACATACTGTATGATCTGTTGAAACACAAAGAGGTTCTAAACAGTTTGATAACTTGAGAAGAAGGGAACATGAATGCGTTCAGTTGAGAGGGCAAAGAACAACAAATTCATTGTCATCTGTTTGTCCCATCATGTCCCAACAAGTGATCATATTTCTGTAGTAGTGGACAACACAAGATTTGAACTGAACTTCATTCTGCTGTTACAGGAACTGAACAGAGTGCGACGTGCGGCCATAGCATTTGGTTTTATCGAACTTTTGGATGGTCTAGCAGCCATTTTTGAGCGTGAATGTACACTGTTACCAGGTGGAGCACATCCAGACTGTGCCCTGCAGTTAACACATGCAGCAGGTGTTTTGCATAAATCTTACAGCCGAGATATCAAATACAATGTAACTCCACTACGAACGAAGTTTATTAATGATGACTAAAACAAAGAAACTTTTACTGGAAGATGGCTGACGTAGCAGTACTCATATGTATTTTACATGTTTATTCTGGTCCCATTTTATATATATTTTAAATTTATTACAATTATGTTGAAATGACATGTTACATGAAAATTTTCATGCCTGTTCCAAGTGCAGGGTTGATTAAATTTAAGTGTTCCTCTCCCGATCCAATTAATGTATCTTTGTTTTGTCCACATGGAGCTGGGATAGCTCTGTCAGTGATGTGACTGGCTATAGATTGAAGAAGGACCAGTAGAGGATGAGGTTCTTTGTCTTTGCCACCACATCCAGATGCACTCTTGAAATCATGAAGCTGATGATGTAATTGGCTGTCAGATTGTTGCATCAGCATGTAAATAAATAGGAAGTGAGATAAAATTAAATAAACTGATCTGAATTGAACTGAAACTTCTGTGTCCGTACTTGAGCACCTATTCTTCAGGAGAGGTTCCTTTTGCAAGTGCCAGAGCAGTTGAGTATACAGCCAGAGCAGGTGACACTCCCATATGAAGCAGCAGTGTAGTTCCTGCTTCAGCTACGTTGCCAGCAGCCACAAGTTGATCAGCTACTGTGTTCCACGATGGCAGATCATAAGCAGTTTCTGTCAGCATATGTTCCAGCATTTGTGAGTATGCAGGAGTTGCAAGCAGGGCAGGAGCCAGGCCCTTCTGGAGTAGAAGGGACAGCAGCCGATCACTTAATCTGGGACTGTCTGCCTGTAAGGGGTCAACAAAAACAACTCTCATCTTACCATGATCACTGCAAGACACATAAATACCAAACTATAACTCTATTACTGCCAATCCTACATGTACAAGTTGTAAAAACTGCACCAACCTATTCAGAATACAGTTAAACTACACATATTGCAAAAATATGGGTCCTAGAACTAGATTCAAACACTTATGGTCAAAGAAACAGTACAGTATTTCTGCTAAAATCAAGACTTCCAATACTCTGTGCCTGAACTATTGATTATTTCCAGAGTACAGCCTTGCTTGAGACACTGACAGTTCTTCAGATAGATTCCCTACATTTTATGGAACAAAAGGTTTCATTATCATGTGACATTCACTACAGCCCACCACCAGTCGCTGTTCTGAGCCAAATGAATTTCATCCATACCTTCCCCTCCTGTTTCCTTAAAATCCATTTTAACATCCTTACATCTTTGTCTAGGCCAAATGTGGTCTCATTATTTTAGGTTCTTCACCCAAAACTTTGGGAATACGTGGTGGAGCAGTTGGTTGAGGCAGTGCACTACAAACCAAAAGGTCATGGGTTCGAATCCCCAGGGGGTCACTGGGATTTTTCATCGACTTAATCCTTCCAGCCACACTATGGCCCCGAGGTCAATGTAGTCTCTAACAGAAATGAGTACCAGGGATATCTCCTGAGGGGTAAAGGTGGCCAGTGCATGGGGCTGACAACCTTACCACTTTCATGTGCCAATTATCTAGAAATTCTGGAAGCCTCAACCTCCAGCAGCCCTAAGGGCCTGTCCAGGCCTGTAATGGGATGGCTATACCCAAAACCTCACATGCATTTGTTTCTCTTCTTCGCATCCATGTGTGCTACATTCCCTGCCTGATTCATGTTAATTTGGTCATCCTTACAGCACAGACGTTGTGTGGGTCCAATAAGAGGATACACTAATAAACAGTAACAGTGTACAAAGGTGTGTACGCGATACAAAAAAGCTCGGGATACAGCTGTCTGTGAACATTTCAGGTCCGTAAATTCAAGGAAATTTTTTAGATCTTCACTTGTCTGAGATGTTACGCAGAACAGATTGTTAGTTTCGGGACAACCTATCAGTTCCATCTTCAAGGGTGTTGCTTGACCCTTGAAGATGGAACTCATAGGTAGTCCCAAAACATCGGTAACTGTCTACACTGCATAACATCCCAGAAGAGCAAAGATCTCATTTACACCATAGCGGAAGACTGAAATCATGGAAGGAAATTTTTTCTTGACCATCTGAATAACTATCAACTCTTAAAGGAAGATCCTTTGTGGAGTTCATAAATGAACCTTACAGTTAATGAAAGATGCAAAAGTACGAACAGTGAATTTGTGAACGCTGTTGTGTAAGTAGTACATAACTCACATGAAGATGTTTTGTTACCAGACTTCTTGCTGTAGTGTGCAAATATGAGTGGTTTGGCAAGAGACATAACAGCAGCAGCAATGGGAGGTCTGTGGATCCTTCAGTCATGGAAACCAGCTGCTCAATACTCTGTAAGGAAGTCAAGTTGTACTTACATTTGGTTAGCAAGTGGCACTAACACATGCAAACCCCAATCAGTGAGGTCTGAATGTTTCTGTGTCTCCTTCAGAGTGGAATGTTATGAAAACTTATAAAGTCATGCATGTCTGTCAACAAGTTTCATCCCCAAAACTATTCAGTAAACCTTAATTACATCTGACGCTGGAAGGTCGATTTCCATTTTTGTCTGTAATGATCTGAAGTAACTCACTTTCCACACCAACAGAAGTAGCCACATATGGTGTATATGTGGAAAGTCCAAATACCCATATTCCATCTCTGGTCTGTAGAAACCGACAGTATAACTATGAAGCCAACTTTTATGACATTTGTATTTCACATTTGGTAGGATGAGAAACAATTGGAATGTTATACCAGCAGCCCCATTCTTGCCATACACCTCAGAAACACTGATCATAAGGAAGAAAGTTGAAAGCAGAACCAAATTATCAAAAATGACATTTATTTGGGCAGTGGAAGGATTGCAGGAGAGAAGAAAAATGTGTGCATTGTTTCGGTGGGAAAACCTAAAGGAAAGAGATAACTTCCAAGATACTGGCAGAGATGGGATGATACTAAATGAGAGGAAATGGCTGCAGAGCAGAACAGTATTGGAATTTTTCTGTAACAACAGTCCAAGGAACACAGTAAACTTGGTAATGAGAAAATAAACAGTAATGATGGTAACAAGTACATAGGTCTTCATGTAAAGTGTTTATTTTTGTCCAGTTTTAATCCAAATTAGAATGTGTTACAAAGTGTCACCCAATGTGTACTATATACAGTACAGAAGACAGTCACACCCTGCACCATACTAACAAAACACTGCTGCCCAAAATAGTGCATGTAACAAACAATGGGGGGAAAATAACATAAGGAAAACAGTCAATACCAAAACAAAATTCTGACTCAAGAATTACAAGCCCTCCAACAAGAACCATGCCGTTATTATGTGAGTAAACATTACAAGTATTTAATTGATGAAGTGCAATACAAGGTACTAATATGATAAAAAATGATAGCTTTGTATACAAACAAACAAATCACTGCAAGGTAACAGTTACTTACAGTTGGTGACAAGTCATTATTTTGAAGGATATCTTCCAATGCACTTTCCACATCATCCATATTTCTGCCTTCAAAAATCAACATTCTGTGTATAAGCTGAATCCAAGGGTTTGCTTTCTCATCACTATGACTGTAAAACAAAACATCAAGGCAAAGGGTCAATTCAATTACCAACACAGGGAGCACGACTAGACTCTGAAAGGGATGCTTAACATTTCTCCTCTGCCCCAAGAGACCAAAGGTTCTGGTCCTTATCGTACTAAAGTTATTTCTACAGATGTTAATGCACTGTACCTTCTGAGGGTATGTAATGTTTTAAGAGTTAAGAGGAAACAGAACGTTCTTCATTCGTAAAATGATCAGCTAGCTGCATGAATCTTGAACCTCATTCAATTATATGCCACAGTACTGCAGTCAGCAAATACCATAGAGCTAGTTGTGCTATTTATCAAATGCTACCTTATATTAGAAATGAAATAGAAGTAGCATGTGAGGTGTATGTGGTTCATTTGCAGCATCTCTGAAGGGCACTGAATGCTATACCAGCATAAAAGATTTTATTTATCATGTGAGACCTCATGCTAGCACAACTGGCACTGTGTAATAGTGTATATTGGGCTTAATTGACAGAACTCAAAGAAACTTGCTACATTGTCCTTTCCAGTTCCCTGTCATAAACAATACTAACACGGTGATTACATGATCTCTTTAAGATGGAAATAACACTAGCATCACTACTGTATTCAGGTTTTGTTTTATTAACTTAGTGTCTTCATAAGAAAGTAAAATAACGACATGACAATCACACAAAAATGTGGCACACACATGGGACAATCCTGAGTACTGATGTTGGCTGACAGAGCAGCCCAATATATTGAGTTGGCCAGCCTTTCAAAAGATTACAATTAGATGAAATGAAACTGCACATGTAGCCTAGTAGGCATTATGACAGTGGTGACAGGCCAACTTTAGTGTTTTATTATAATAATAATAATAAGGAACAGAAAGAAAGTAAATATATTTACCTGGAACTGGAGTCTTGGAACAGAGGCCATTTGTTCAAGAGATCCTTGAGAATAAGTATCTGTTGCCATGTATGTGCATGGTCCAACAAATTGTTGAACAGATGGATACAAGACTCTGGTGTTTTTAGGTCTGTTTCTTGTAAATTGATAGGTGGCTGCGGCCATGCTGAGGCAATGGTCGCTTCAACGTGGTGATAAAGCAGCACCGTATCACTCTTCAACTCATGTGGCTTCAAGCTCTGAATATAAAGTAATGAATACATTTCAAATGTGGAGCTTATGTATAAATATTAATAGGTTCTATATTTCATCAAAAACAACACAATTTTGAGTACTGAAATTTCAGGTTCTGTTACCACCATGTCAGTTTAGTTTTCGAACACAACCATAACAGTTCTTCCAAATGGTTTGTATGGTTGTGGAACTTGATCTCACTGAGTAGAGTTCATATGTGCTGGGGAAGAAAATGTGCCCAACAAAATACTGAAACCAAACCGAAATGGAGGGCATTGTACAATGAGGAACCCTATGATTAAGACAGGCCACATAGATCAGACAGAGGAAATAAAATTCAGCCTGCAAGAATTCTGGCGGGGAAACCTCTTGGAAAAACAGCCATTTGAAAGGGCCAGACACATATAAGTAGAATGCAGGTAGAATTTGTTCAGGATCATGTCCAAGGATGAGCTTTTGTACCAGCTGTTCATATTCATATTCTTACTTCCATATTGCAGCTAATAAGCAACATATGTAGAATTATTACACATTTATGAATCCTTTACATACTAATTAAAATATACATAAAACACCCATCATGTAAAAGTCAGTATTAATATTTCTTAAATGTAATGCGTGTCATGTTCATATATTGAAGAACTTACATTTTTTTTGCATTGTGATGCAGAATAAATGGTCAGGAAGTATGGATTGTTTATCATGAACAACATGATACTTAAATTCCTGCTATGCAAGCAAATGGCCTGTCAATGTTGCATATTATTCAGTATGGAAATGCACATTCACCATCCATATCACAGAGTTGGTAATCAAAACACGTTCAGCTGGAAATATTCCTCAATTATTTTCTAACTGTTAATACAACAGTCAATATTTTAATTCTGAATATGTATGTGTGTGTGTGTGTGTGTGTGTGTGTGTGTGTGTGTGTGTGTGTATATATATACAGGGTGTCCCAGGAGGAATGTCCCAGACTTCGGGAGAGTGTTCCTTATGTTAAAGTATACCGATATAACCCAAAACACCTATATCCAAAGTTGAATGGTTACGGAGATAATGGCCAGAGAAGTTTGAAACTTT
>Ga0123354_10011924_pt1 | contig 13458 bp, 6 predicted proteins | sample TergutLab28metaG_2_FD_97872 | JGI IMG/M metagenome (GOLD analysis project Ga0123354, IMG submission 97872) | Labiotermes labralis P4 segment gut microbial communities from Petit-Saut dam, French Guiana - Lab288 P4 | ecosystem: Host-associated > Arthropoda: Insects > Digestive system > Gut ... | reverse complement strand
TGCTTGCTAGCAAGCAGTGGACACAGAAACTGTCCGAAAGATGTAGAGTTGTATTCCAAAAATAAATTTGAGAAATTGGGGCATCTCGTTGGTTTTGTTATAAGAATATATCACGATACACGGTCCTCTGAATGTCAGATTTGGAAAATCTTAAATTTTATTTCTGTTGTATACTGGTTTAGTTCTATTATTGATTACGATATGACTTTTACTATTTATACTATGAATCCTTTTTTGTTGTAGTCGAAAAACCTCTTCTTGCTCCGTAGTATTTCTCGTCTGGAACTACAGATATTGTGTCTCTTTTCCCTCCAGTGAGTGCCGCTTTGAAATAAACAGAGACGTTTGCTTTAACTGAAAGGTCACAGATTTTAACACGGTAAACAGCACCACAAATTGTCAGTTATAGATCAATAAGAAAAGTTTGTTTAACGTAACGTGTTTGTTTTTTGTAAGTGTCTTTGCTCGTATGGACTTCATACTTCATCACCCGCGTGGCGCGGCGGCTAGGTGTGCCAGGAAGCTCGTTTGTACGTCAAATATTGCCAACAGGACGCTATTATCTGAAACTTTCTCAAAGTTTTCCAGCTTCAGTGCCTCAGTCTGAATACGGCTATCAAAATTGTATGGCTGATCTAAGTTAACAGAGACATTCTAAACGCTATGTTAAGTTTATCATTTATTAACTTCGTATCACAACAGTCTTTCTGTTGCAATCATTTTGTTCTGGACTGTGTAAGCAGGCTTAAAAAGAGTCAAATATCAGTTTTACTTATTTAGAAAGACAGGGTACCAGCTTGGGGTTTAGGAAGTGGTCAGCCACCCTGAGACTCCCTTTACGAATAAATAGGCCAGTGGAAGAGGAAAATTGTACCGCTTTCTGTGGGCTCTCAGTAAATGGCCAAGCTCTTAAAGAAGAACTGTTCCGTGTAGTTAAGTACTCTACGCTTAACTAATTTTGTACAGATACATACCACAAATTCATTCAATAACTATACATAAACCATCACGTGTTGAGGGATATAGTGACAAATATTTTGCACTTGGTCGTGTCTTTAGCTGTTCTCCCTCCTCTAAGAGTTACAATTTTTCTCCATGGTACAATTTGAAATCTGCTACTTTACCTCATGTCGAAAAATCAAAACTGTTGTCTGCTCCATAACACTGATAGCACATGAACACTATACTCTTTACTCTTTTACCAGCGATATTTATCTGGTTCATTACGACCTGACACTAAAAGAAGAACCTCGAGAGAAAGAATACAATTTTCCACAGAATTTCAAATTATGAGAGTGATAGACGGAAACAGTCTGTCCTTATGAAACAGTACGGTGGTAAATGTTTTCCGATGGTTACTGCAGCCTCAGTTTTCCCAACAAAAGGCTGTTTCTATACGATAGCATAACACAACACATTTAATTAAAGTAGTGAAGCCACTACGATCATCAAAATTCGAATTCCGACCATGATATAAATTTTCTTTGTTACATTTGTATGAATTCAGATAGCGTAATGTAGTGATGAAGCCACGGACTGAATGTCGGAGGAATTGTTTTTCTGTTTGAGGCAGGACCATAAGAATCTTCTGTTCTCCAAATTGTTAAGACAGGAGCTTCTACCCACCCAGCCTTTTATTCAGGAGGCACTGGGGCTCCTTCCGCAGAGGTAAGGCACCTTTGACTTGAAAATGATGATTCATCCCGTCTCGTCGAGGTTAAAAATTAGTCGAGTTAAACATATGCTTTTTGTCCCTTGGACAGCGACAATTCTAACGTCATTTTTCTTTCTTTCTTCTCTTATTGCAATATCGTCTTTGTCTCTTCCTTAATAAGGCAAAAGGTCATAATACAGTTAATGTCGAATATTACCTGTGGCTTAATTTACTTTTTATTTCTCTGCGTTTGATCACTTCTCTGCTAGGAGAAGGATAATTAGCAGGTAAAACCTTAGATTATTTTTACTCTCGGCTGGACAAACTATTCTATAAGGCGATTCATCAAATTGTGTTAGAGCAACAATAAAACAAAAACGTGTTCGACAAACAAAACTGTATACCTAAAAGTCAGCAAAACCAGTTACATGTTTCGGCTTAATATTACGCTGTCATCAGAGTGTATACAAAAATTTAAAAATAGAATTTTACAAGTTCAGTTAAACTGTTCAACAGATTTTGGATGACTGAATGTTATGGATAAGTGATTATATTATCTTTATGTTTTTTGGGCCGCAGAATATGAAAATAATTCTAAAATTCATTGGTTAGCTCTTGTTTTCGAGATAACACTATCATAGTTATATGTACAATAAATATGAATAGAAAATTATTGACCTTAACGACGTGTCCTTTTGGCCTCTCGATGGTATTTTGTTTTAGAAGCATCCCTTTTCATCATCCAGCAATAGTCATCTAACATGGCAGCGCTCCATTTCCCTTTGTGGTGTAGTAAATTCCACTGCTGTAAACTTAATGCCAAAAGTTCTGCCTTATTTTTTGGAAGTTCGAGATCCCTGATGAGGTCATTGAGCTCACCTTCTGTGATCTTATGATTGGAGGAGTCTGTGTTTGGCAGGTAGTCAGCATCTCTTGAAACTGATGGCTGCTGTTATTCGCTGTTTGAAGAAACACTGTCTTCGTCGTCAGAGTACATAGCAAAGTTGTCCGGAGGTTCAGGAACAGGAAGTCCATCGACATGAGGCACAGGTCGAATTGCTGATGGTATATTCGGATACACAAGTTTTGATTTTTTCTTCATTGACATGCCATTTTGAATAGGGGGCTCCATACAAAAATAACAGCCAATAATGTGGTTGCTAAGCACCTTCCTAACCGTGGGCACTCCAAACGGCATACAACGTCCTTTTTCATTCACCTACGCATTGAGTTTGGATGAACACGTAATGCAGTACACGTGTGGTGCCCATTTTTTTCCCGATCCCCTACCTTACAGCCCAAATAGAAGAAATAAGCCTTTTTTATTGTTGGAATATTCGAAAACTTCCTTGAGGCAAATGTCACTTCTCCGCAAATATGGCAGAAGTTATTCGGGTTATTTACACATTTCTGAGACATTTTGATAAATATACTGCACAATACATGACAGCAGAATGCCAGCTGAAACTATCACGACGCGTTTCTCATGAAAGTACTTGGGGACACTATCTGCAATATGACCGTTCTTGTACAACACATAATAAGAACTTAACAGAGTTAACAGGCAACAATTTTATTGATCACGTGACGAACACCCGCAGCGACGATAGCCGATCATGTAATTTCATCATGGTATGAGAATTACAGCGCCCGCTTTGAGTGTTGCCAACTTTTGAAGACGAAGACCTAATATTTCGTTGACAAAAGTGAAATTGCAGGCCATAACTGTAATTCGAAAACTAGAGCCAAACTGAAAATTTCTACGTCATTTTCCACTTCAGCGGCCCCAAATTAGTAAAGTTTAACTAGTCTCATTTCCGTAACATTTTGTGTGTTGAACAGTGTTGTAAGATATTTAGCGTTGATCAATGTAATAAACTTGAAAACTCGACATCAATATATAATATTTAATTCCGTAAAATTTTAGCTTTTTGTTTCTATTTACAGCCTGATTATCAGAGTCTTAAGCCAAAATATGTAACTGATTTTCGTGACTTTTTAAGCATAGGTTAGACCTGTTTGGCTGAGAAATATAGGTGTTATTGAACAACTATTTTGAGTTTTGACGTTTTGCTGACCGTGCATCTCAGTATTTAACCAACTTGATGCACAAAATTTGTTTCACAATAAGTTTTATTTCATGCTTCGAGCACATGTGCTCGAAGCATGTAGAGGCATGAAATAAAACTTATCATGAAACAAATTTTGTGCATCAAGTTGGTTAAATACTGAGATAAACTGTTTTCAGCTCCAATTATTACAGGGTGAAATAAGTTACCTTATGAACTCACATTTCCTGAATAGAAAAGAAAGAAAAGAATGAAGAAGCAAGAATGTAGGGAATGTAGCTAGACTGCACTTTGTTCCACATATCAGCTTACTCAAATGTTTGTACACGATAGAGCTTAATGTCTGTATCAATTGAATAGCCTAAATATGTTAGACCTGGCGGCATGCTGCAGATCTGTGTACAGCTTACCTCCTATCAGCAGCAATTTGTCTCTTGTAGAAATGTGGGATGGTAAAGGAGGTGGCATATTGGGCAAGCGACATTAAATCCCCCTAGGGCGGTAGAGTCCTGCATGCGATGTTTGTGGGCGGAGGGGCTTCTAATCGTTAGTTCGCATGCTTTAGTCTCACGCGTTCAGCACATATAGAATAACACCACCACTTTTTCGTTATATCCCGTTAATTAACCATATGAATTATTCGGAAACTGTCCGATGCCTTCATTGGGAATATGGGGACGTTTATAACAACAGCCCTAGATAAAGTTTACATGCTCGGTGTGGTTCACTCTGTCACCACCCACTTCAATAATTCCATAAATATTTCGCTGTCAGGATGCAGTGTTTTATCAACATATTCTTTATCGGTGTGTATAAGTTCTTAGACGCAGTGAAGCCAGAAAATTATCCGTCTTTAAACTTCTAAAGCCTAGCGGTTTCTTTACGTACCACCAGACTTAACATTCAAAAATTCTACATGGTGCTCGCGTTGCTTTGAGTGGTTTGTTAGAATCTGTGAAAAGACAGGGACATATTCTTTATATAACATCAACTGGTTGGTTTTTATAACCGTGGTGGAGAGTGTTTACAGCGCGGTACGGGCTGATTCGTAATATGAAACAGATTACGTTTCGTCTTAAGGCTAAACGCAATAAAATTTGGAGTTTCATGTACTTTTTTATTATTCTTACTGCCCCTTTAAGTAACTTATAAAGTTAACGCACGTGATTATAGAGTTTTAATAAGAAGAATAAGATGTGTTCTTTGTATCGTCATTAAATACCTTGCACTATTGATCCTTATAATTTTTTATTGAGTCTGCATTTATTCCACCTTCATGAAGAGCTGAAGAAATTAATTGGAAAAAAAACATGAATGTTGAATTAAGAAGGGGATGGTGGCCTACTTTAAGGAATTACACCAGGCACCTTTAGGAGTGACTGAGGAAGGATACGAAAATGTTTTATTTAGGTCAGTCGTACTGGGTACATCCTGAGCTTATATTTTTATTTGAATGTATACCTGTTCAGTCGTATGAAAATTATGTGTTTATATTTCGTAAGAAAATGTACAGCGTTACTCAAAGCAATGTTGGAAACTTCAAATAGTGCAGACTACGATGCGTTAATATTGTGAGTTGGATTGAGGGAAAATGTGTGAACATTGAGAGTAGTAACAAATATCATAAATCTACCATTCAGAAACCAGAAGCAGACAACATTTTAGCCTAATATATAGACACGTCTTGGGTAAAAATGTGACGAGTATTTTATGTGGATTAAGCTGGCCTAGGAGTGTGCTCAAAAGAAACGTTTTGTTTTAGAGGTGACAGCCAATATACGCGTTGACTTTTTAATTGTTTGGGTTCCGGTCTGTTAGGTACAGTTTTGTAAAGTTGCGATGATCTGCGTGACTGGAATATGTAGGAATTTGTGATATAAAGGAGTGGACTGATCTAGCTAGGGATAGGGACAGGTGACGGGCGCTTGTGGATGCGGTAATGAACCTTCAGGTTCCAAAAAATACAGGGAATTTCTTGACCAGCTGAGGACCTGTTAGCTTCTCAGGAAGGATTGCTCCATGGAGTTTTTAGTTAGTTAGTTAGTTGTTTGGTTGGTTAGCTAGTTAGTGTGTTAGTTACGTATTTCAAATTTATTATTAACTTGATGTTATGAATTTTAATACACTCTGTAAAAATGTCTGTAATATAGGCCTGCATATAGCTTCTCCTTCCAATCTCGGTCGCCCGGCATGATGAACTGTGCAGTATGTTAATGCATTGAAAAACTGGGACTCGTACTGTGGTCTGTGTACCTCAGGAGAAGAAACATATAACGTAGAGCCTTGGCTCTTGTTTCGAAGAGATGTGGATGTGATGAGGCTGTGTCAGTTAAAGAATTATTACATGATATTTAAGTTCTCACGGTGAGGCTGTGACGAGCCAATCTACAGATCCGCCTCCTTCCGGTTAAAGACAGTCAAGACGTTGAGAATCTTTTCCTTCCTCACGAAGTTCAGAAACCACAATATGGTTCTCCGGTTGGTAATTCTGCCAAAATATTTCGAATCACTATTCAAAGGTTTGAAGCTTGGCTACTTCCAAAACCCTACTCTCCCCAGCCAGCTGTCCGAGAGTGCTTGTTTAGTTCGCAGCTACCCATCTGGAGGCCGACCTCTCCAACAGTAACGTGAGGAAGCGTTACCAGATGCGATATCTATATTGTATCGCGAATAAAATAAAATATAAAAGGGAATGCACGTGTTTTTCATATCTTCAGCGGCATCCTAACGGTGCTGTTGCTAACTTTGAACACGTGTATTCGCTCATCCAATCCCTCATTTACTTCCAGTTTGGACATAAGCTCAGACATTTGCTGTATAATAAAAATTAACAAATATTTTTACTTCGTACTTCGATTTAACAGCCTTTGATACAGGAAACGTTAAGCATCTTTTGTATATTATTAGGTTTATTTGTTATTGCGCTAACTGTAGCTTTTTGTTTATTATAACAATAGAGAAATTCTCATTAAGCTCTATTTCCTTATAAGTTATTATGAACAGGGTGTATACGTAGCCATGTTTATCAGCATAGAATATAATGGAATTCGATACAACATGGAACATGCTTGTGTATGTTGGCTTGTGCTTATCGACTACCGGATTAATCACAGACAGTAAGAGTGCAGTGACCAACTGGGCTAGCCAGGATGGCGAGAATGTTTTCAGATTCAGCGCCATAATTGCTAAGATTTAAAAAAAAAACCTGTGGCTTGCCCGTTGGACAGCGACAAGTCGGGTCTGGACCTGAGAGCTCATTTAGGTGGTATTTCTTTGGTACTAATTAAATTGTTTATAAAATAATTTCGAAAAAAAAAATTAAAATTTTCGCCTAAGTTACGAGGAGGATCACAAATTACGAACTGCAACAATATTACACATAAACTTTGGTTTATTTCATAATTATAAACGGTTAACTTTGTTCTGTCAGTTGGGCTTAAAACGCACCAACGAAAGAGGCGTATTCATCGAGCACTCTTGACTTGCAATAACTCTATTTTTACGCGCTGTCGCGAAATTGCAGAAAGCGACTATTAGCTTCGTAACTTCTGTCCGTTCATACACATGGAACAACTCCGCTTCCACTGAACAGATTTTCATGAAATTTGATATTTGAATTTTTTTTTAAAACCTGTCAAGAAAGTTCAATTTTCATTAAGATCTGACAAGAATAACGGTACTTTACACGAAGATATTTGTATAGTGGTGACAATATCTCGCTGAATTCTTCCTAAAGTTAAAAATATTTCACACAAAATTTGTAGAGAAAATCAAAACGCACATTTTATGCTCAAAAATTTTTCTCCGAAAATCATTCCGTTTATGAGATAATGTGGAAAAAATATGGTAGCTCAGGACAGGCTACGGAAGAAATTGCAATACAGCGCATGAACTTTGCATGCTAGATAACCAAGTCTACTTACACATACTCAGAACATGTAATACTTAATTGCTTTCCCACTACAACAATGGAAACGTGAAAGAGCTCGGATGCTACGTTATATGTATATTGCCTCTCCTGTTATACAGAAATTCATCGACGTATTAAATAATCTAATTTGGCACCCCTGATTTACGTTCGCCATACCTGTACTTCACTGCACCGATAACGAAGTAACCTTGTGTCCATGATTTACACGATTCGAATCTTGACCAATATATCCCTGCTGAGTTCTTTCGTGGTTTTACACCGTGAAAACCTGTAGATAATCTGCTCGCTCCGATGTCAGAGGATAGAGTTAATATTCGATTTGCTACGCGTTAGTGATAGACAAAAAAAATGGCCAATGGTTCTGAGGTGTGTCATCCCCGTTGTGTGTAGAAAAGACTTATAGTGAAGTAAATATCAGTCATGAAACCACAGCTATGGTAGTATGGATTTATGATGGTATTTAATAGCAAAAAATAACTACATGTTTCGGCCAATAGCGGCCATCTTCAGGTTATTACAATTTGCTCAAAGAGTACCATATATATGCCTATATTGCGAGGTGATGCTGAGATCTTATCAACGTTACGCGTTAAAATCAGTTTATTTATTGGGAAGTCTAATGGTCAATGACTGGTAGGGTGTACGTTTATGGGTAGGTATTAGGGGGGTGGGGGGTTGTTTGGGGGCCGTGTTAATAGGTTGTGTTGTCTATGATATTCAACTGGGTTGGGGGTGCGTGGTTAGTGGGTTAGTAAATTTGACGTCTTCTGGGTTCTCTTCGGGCCGCTCTTGGCCGAAACATGTAGTTATTTTTTGCTATTAAATACCATCATAAATCAATACTACCATAATTGTGGTTTTATGACTGATATTTACCGCACTATTAGTCTTTGGTCAATGGTGATAATACAGAATAAACTCGGAAAAGACGCCAATAAATATCAATGATATTTGCATTATTTTCGGTCGGTACTGTAGCGTACTCTGAGAAGAAACAAAGTATGTGGCATGAATAATCAGGGAAATCATGAATTAGAGGCCTTTCGTGGAATGTAAAGTGTAACAATGAGAGAGTGGGAGGTTTATGTATGGAAAATTTAGCTGCGTTTTGAAACTCTGAAATTTTCTCCTCTGCCACGAAAGCCACTGCCTTACCACATTATCGTAGTCCATTGGCCACATAAACAGTGCTGTTGAACCAGATTATACCGACAAATCGGGAATCCTAGTCGGAACTTCAAGTTCAATGGCCCTAGAACATTATGGCATCTAATAAATATAATGAGACTCTTTACTTTTAGCTGGGGAAGTACTTTGTCTACAGTATCGCTTTGTGTCTCCGATCGCTAAGTTACACATGCCGTGTTATAATGTTAGCTTTTTCATCTTGCCGCTCCCTTGATATTGCTGTAATACGAGACGAGCTATTAAAATTTTGCTGCTATAATCAGTGCAGATATAATTGTAGATAGACGGATAAAAAGAGCGGAGCCATATTTCATTTGTCTTAATTAAAATAATATTAAAATAACAGCTGTTGATTTCGTTACATATAGTGTGGGCCAAGAGTAGGTATACAGTAGGATAAAATATAGTAATTGTAGTTTGTATACCTACTTATGACTCACCTTGTGTATCTGCTCTTTTTATTTATTTATTTATTTATTCCCATTGACATGAATCATGATTAACACAAACAACGCAGAACATGGGGTTTTATTATTAACGTACTGATTTGTATAGATGAATGAGCATATAATCCACCAGAATTAAACCAACCGATGCCTATTGCAATTTGATAAACCGGACCAAAAGTTTGTTAATTCATGTAGTTTTCTGCGCTTTGTGTTTTAAGTGCAATCGTTTACCAATCCAAACAACAGATAAGCAAGTATGGATTCTTAGTAAGGCGCGAATACAATTTACGCTTAATATAGTGATCCAAATGTTTCTTTCTATTCGGAAAATTTATCTATCACGGGATGCAACTTTTACCGAAGGAATTTATTACAAAGTGTTTAAAATTTAAGACTCGTAATGACCTCTTTAGAGCGCGAATCTCAAAATCCATCTGTATTAAATTCCTCAAAACGTGTATCTCATAAGAAATATCGGCAGATGTCAGAACCGTGTCCTGAATCTTAGAATTCTGAAAAGAATTCGTGATGTTATCTGCTTTGGGCCGAACAAAATCATTTATTTCTATCAATTATTTTTCTATTAATATTATTGCCATGAGTTTTTGTTGCATTCTTTAACGGAAAACAAATCTTGACTTATTTGTGTGGCATGATGGCAAAGAGCGTGCTGCAGAATGAATTCTTCACTTATTGTCTCTAAGTTATGGGGATGACCTCCAGAAACTTTTCGGACTTCGGAGTTAATATGTGCTACCCACTTTCACCGGCAAAGAGGCCGCAATTTCCGCGAAAATTATTCTGTCGAGATGAATAATTAAGTGTGAAATCTTCCCTACATTTCCAGTGGTTACCACTACTACAGGAAGCACACCGTTAGAGTGACAGTGATTGAAGGATTTCGTAGTCTTTCTTAACCACTGCCGCTGAAATACATGGCACTGCAGAAACTCCAAATATAGTTGGACCTAACCAAATCAAAATATTTAATTTTGTTTATATCATTATCTTATAGGAGGCAACACAGCCTAGCGGTATAGCAACAGGGCTGTAGGCTAGACTTCTGAGGAATCACAATTCGATTTTCATCGGTGAAAACAAAGCCTGTCTCTGGGTTCCACCCAGCCTGGCTCTGGGTCCTACCCATTATCTATTCTATAGATTTTGGGGTTGTTTCTTTGGAGGCACAGCGGGGGAGGCGTTAACATGACATAACCCATCACGTGCCGCAGTTAGGAATGAGGGGAGCCATACCTCCATTCCTCCATATACCTTCTTAGCCTTCCTGGGGACTGATCTGCACTTACTGACACTCTTTATTCCTATTTTGTTTTATGCCTTCCACCTACGCCAGAAAGATAGTGTAAAATAAAGAAACTTGCCTGTATAAACCATAAAGGCTTAGTGGGAAGGTAGAGGCATAGCTGTACTCGGTCTTATCCTTGCCACTGGCCGTCAGTGAGTAGCTGGATATTGTAGCACGTAGCATGTGATTACGAACTTACCGGCCGCAGGCTAAGAGCAAAACCCAGAAAACGATTAAAGATGTGGCACGTACAGTTGTAAAGGCTATGTTACTATGGCACTGAATTGGACTGTATTTAGTACCTGGTTAAAATACATCCGAAGGACACAAATTTTCGGGTAACTCGCTCTCTCTTTGTAACCAGAGAAGGGGAAAGAAACCCACTTACTTAGCCCAATAGATAAAGCTGATCCTTAGCAATAATAAAAATAATAATGATAATACAATTTAATATTTTTTACAACTCCACGAAGGCGTATTGAGGAGAAGAGTTGCAGCTCCACTCTTGAGCACTATACTAAAATGGACTTGAATAGTCAGCTTCACGCCCCGGCCGCTTTATTCCCGCGAAAGAACCGAGGTTTTCTTTGGATAGGAGGCTAGGTGGACTCCAGAGCTAGTTTGGATGCTTTGAAGAAGAGAAAACTGCATTGCCCCTGCCGGGAATCGAAACCAAATCTTCTAGTCCGCAGCCTAGTTTCCATACTGACTACACTACACCGGCTCCCGCAATAATAATAAGCTATTGCCATGAAAATTCGCAAAAGGTATAAGGTTGCTGTGTAAGAGAAGATAGGAAGATCTGCCCATGTGTCTGCTGTTTCCAACACTCGTCTCAGCTGACGTGTGTACTGTACCTAGCCAGCGGGTAACCCTAATAGGCGACATTCCTGTGTGGTATCTGCGAAACGCTGCAGTAACTGACGTCTGACAGCTGGCATAATGCAAATGTTATCCTGTGAGGTAACCGCTTCGACATCCGCATGTGATGGTGCGCCGCCCAGTTCTCCATTTCGATCAACTACAAATCAGTAGCCATCATTGAAAGGTAAGAAACTGTTTTCATATTAAAAAAGAAAAAGAAAACTAGAATATAAACCAATTAAAATGAAATAAAACAAAACACATCACAAAACCCACTTCACTTTAGGTACCAACTCCTACATATTTCAGCAACAAGGTGCCATCATCAGGGAGTTTATTAACAACGAATATTCATAGGTCCAAAAAGCATTTTAGGTTTCAGTGTAACGGACCCCTCCCTGTGTTCTTAGAGTTAAAATATACGAGCCTGTTGTCTTTTTCGTCGTTTTTGCCTCGTGAAGATATTTCTTTTCTTTTTTTTTTTTTTTAACTACGGAAATTTCTTCTTACGTTAAGCAGACTGCTTTACCCTTGACTTTTTATCAATTTCTTGTGCCGAAACATCTGTGACTATCACTCTAAGCTGCGTAACATTCCATAAGAGCAAAGGTCTCATTCATTACCTTACAATACTTCGCCACTGGTTGCCATACTCAGCCAATTGTGCAACGGTCTTCAGACACTGTTTCCTCCTGTTGGGAGGAATCATGTACGCCTATTACATCCACACAATAGACCAATAAAATTTTACTTTAATACTTCCCGTAACACTCTAAATAAGCTAATTATGCTAAGCTTTCTTTTTTCAGAACCTGTAACTCATGTTCTAGCACTAAGTTCACTTACCACGTGTGAGTCACAAACATAGCAATTCGTGCAATGACATCACCGGCCTTTGAAGTACCAGCTGACTCATTAAAGTCCCATTTTCTGTAGATACATCTTCAGTAATTACGTAATCTTTACCTTGTAAAGATCGATGTAGTCTGTTAGCATCGATAAAAAAAAATTGTCTGTCCACGGAGCGTAACAAATAATGGCAATCGATTGTCATCGATAATAGTTGAAATTCTTTGAAAGATTTCAAAAAAACGAACAATGCTCTTTTAGAAAAGGATTTGAAACCTGCACAGCCAAGCATTGCTGGGTTTTATTTCTTTCCATTATTAAGCAGACAAAACATTTCCCGGAATCTTGTACAAAAAATAATTGCCTTCTTCGTGTGGCTAAAATTTGATAATTCGGACACAGCCGTCGATTACAGATCGTTGTGCAGCAGCAGGGTGTTTGATACGAGGCGTAACGAAGTAAATACATATCGTCAACGCTGCATCCTCCGCGCGTAATTAGATACAAGACTTTTTGTGGCTCCGCTGTCGGACTGCTGGATGTAATTAATTCTACACATCGTCATGGACGTGTGATAAAGCAGCGCTCTGCTCGGTTCGGCTGATTGAAGCTGTCTTCTTGAGATACATAGCGGCTTTGATCTTTCGTTAAAGACTGTGACAAATGAAAAGAGTGACGCAGGATGTCCAATTTGTGGTCAGAGGCGTATTTGTAAGGACTAGTTCAACTTAGGTTAATTTAGGTGAACTCTGATAAACTCTTAAAGAAATAGATACGTGTTTTCTCATTATGTTTTTATTATAAAAAATAAATTTTCGAATCAGCCTCTAACAGAAATGAGTACCAGGAGCATTTCCTGGGGGTAAAGGCGGCCGGTGCTTCTGGCTTATGCCGATGATGTTAATATACTGGGAGGAGGTACACATACTTTACAGGAAAACGCAGAAGCTTTAGTAGCTGCTACTAGAGAGATTGGACTGTAAGTAAGTGCTGATAAAACTAAATACATGGTCATGTCTCGAGAGCAGAATGCAGGACAAAATCACAGTGTGAGGATTGATAATAGTACCTTCGAGAGGGTGGAAGAGTTTAAATATTTGGGAACAACTTTAACAATCCAAAATTCTATTCGGGAAGAAATAAAGAGT
>Ga0123354_10011923_pt1 | contig 13458 bp, 8 predicted proteins | sample TergutLab28metaG_2_FD_97872 | JGI IMG/M metagenome (GOLD analysis project Ga0123354, IMG submission 97872) | Labiotermes labralis P4 segment gut microbial communities from Petit-Saut dam, French Guiana - Lab288 P4 | ecosystem: Host-associated > Arthropoda: Insects > Digestive system > Gut ... | reverse complement strand
TGGCGGACGCTTGTGAGTGCGGTAATGAACCTTCGGGTTCCGTAAAATGCGGGGAATTTCTTGACTAGCTGCAAACCAGTTAGCTTCTCAAGAAGGACTCTGCACCATGGAGTAAATAAGTAAAGTGATCCCGTTACAGGCCCGGTGTTGCCCAGAGGGTGGGTAGAGGTATAGTTCTACTCCTCCATGACCGCCGCACTAGAAGGAGTTGAGTGGTCAGAAGCACGTCCCGGCCGCACTTTACTCCCGGGAAAGACCCGGTACCCATTTTACAGGAGGCTGGGTGGGCCCCAGGGCCGGTCTGGACGGGCAGAAAAATTCGTCCCCCCCCCCGGATTTTTAATGATATTAAAACAGGAAAATTAAGGAAAACTACAAACTCTTTGTTTAGGAAAGTTACGTTCAAAATTCAACTAGAAGCCATCCTTTTCGCTCTCTGTTAAAAAGGCGAACAACCGAAATTCTTTCGTTGTGTTCTTCCCACAGATCAAACGGTTCTTACTGCTTACGTACACGTACACAAGGTGAGAGATGGACAGGAAGCAACCTGTCGTTGTATTGTGGCCTACTTGTGCTTCGACAGACATTGTGGCCTCGACTCGTATCAATAAGCAGTGATCATAAGTTACCAGCTGTCTGTTTACCGGTACCAGCTCTCTGTTTACCGGTACCAGCTGTCTGTTTACCGGTACCAGCTCTCTGTTTACCAAGACGCACTGCAAGAACTCAAGATCGGGTCGTGCGTATTCGTTCAAACCTTCGGAGATGACATCCCACTTTCTCTTTAAGTAAATCGATGAAAACAAAAAAAAAGCCACTTGAAAACGAATTATTTGATTGTAAAAACATTTACGTTTTCACAAAAATCCGCTAAATATTTTGCCCGCTAAGGCGAAGTTCTTATCAAAAATGCACAAACGAAGGCAGAACTAACACAAAAGAGGGCTCGATGTTACATGAGGTTGACATGTTTGTAAAAAAAAAACATATCAGTCAATAACATGTCCTGAAAATGTGGGTCAGAGGGACATCTCTTCTGCCACTAGTTGCGTTAATTATATAAATTCTTGTAGAAAGAATCTTGAATTAACAGAAATTTGTTCAAATTTCTTATAGAGTTTAATTATTATACTATTAAAATTTATTTTTAGTTTCTAACGTATGACTATTTAATTTTCATAAAAATATTATTTATCAATTTCACCCTTTAATAACACTCATTCAAACTGTGTTTTCACAATAAATCTCACAGGTTATAATGTATAAGGGTACCTCCAGATGAGGATTGCGTCCGAAAACCTTATCTCAAAATGGGAATTTGCAAGTTTTCCAACTGAAATGTTAGAGGTTTCACTTTACAGCTGTAAGAAAATACCCGATGTGCAACTGAGCACTAGCAGTGAAGGGTGATCGCCGAGATACGAAACCAGTCCCTCAAGATTACAACTCAATACGTCACCGTACATTACTGCAGTGTCACGCCACACGCGTGTACAGGCCAAGAACTACAAAACATCATTACACGATACATAAAAGAAGCTTCCTTTATCTTTGCGGTAAGAATCACACTGAGTGAACACCAAGAACCAACACTAGGACCCAGCCACTGTGTCCCTGCTATCGTTTATCGGGCAGCAAGACACTGGATCCCCTCCCCCTAGCACGACAAGGAATGTTTGCTTTCCAGCAATCTCACGCTTTGCTGCACAGGATGACAACAAACGCTTCTTCCATTTTTCCCCCCTCCTAACAATTTTCAACGCTTTTCAAATAGTCTCGTCGCTATATTTTTCAAGCAATTTTCCTGTCCCAGCATTACCCTATTGGAAGAACTAAAGTACAAGAAGAAAGTCACAAGCGTGTATAATTTATTCATTCTATATTGAAAATTCATGTTTTGGTGAAATGGGTCTATGGAGTAATTTTCGATCTGTGTATTCAAACAGTTAGTGGCTGAAAAGAAACTACGTTGTACAGACGGCGTCATAAATATTCGCCGTCAGAGCGTGCGGTCAGTCAAATTAGTCCTTCCTTCTGCCAGTATCCATATAACAATCATAAACGTTGCCTGATTTCGTTATTACACAATGACGAAACAAGATATCAAGCCCTCGAACGAGTCACCGGCAAAACGCTGAATGAAACGCACATAATATAACCACGATAAGCTGTAAGAGGTTAAACTGAATGCATATGGAGCAGATCTACAAATACTCTACACACGGGGCTCAATCCAAGCACTGTATCCTGCTAAATAAATCATCTATAAAGGATGATGTGTTCAACTCAAACGCTCAGTATTAATTTCACAGGACACATTTCGTTGTGTTATATCTGGTAATTTATCCTTTTTAGTTCACTCAACATGAAAATTTTTGAAAATTTGATCTAATTTCTGAAAATTTTTGAAAATTTAATCTAATTTCTGAAAATTTTTGAAAATTTAATCTAATTTCAAAGTTAGCCAGATGTCATCAGTAAGGCCTATAATGACTTAAATCGGCTTTAAGAAACTACAGAATCGATATAGTTTCTATGACGTGAATTAAATCGAATTTAACGATCTTCTGTGGAAAAAGGTATGGGAAATGCTTAGCTGTGTTACTTCACGCCATTGTCAAAATAAAATCATAAAAAAAGGATCCGTCAATGAGAAACATATTTAATAGTATTCCACTGCATATTTCGCGTGTTTCGGCATTTGATAAACGCAATATAATATAAAGTGGAATGCTACTTAATATAGTTGAGACTGACTGACGCATTTCTTCTATTTTTTACTTGTGTACGGCAAAGCGTTGTCACACGTAAAATTTATAAGATTATAGAGTGTTGGTAATGGCTGAATGAATGAGCTTGAAATACTGGTGAAAAAAATAATGGCAAAGGAAAACCGAAATATTCAGTAAAATATCTGTCCGAGTGCCACTACGTCCACATCAAATTCCACATGAACTGGCCTCGGATTGAGCCCGGGACTCCGCATTTAAGAGGCAGACGACTAATCACCTGAACCATTAAATGCTATAACCTTTAGCTCAAAATTCGTATACTGTATTCTCTAGTTTCAGCTAGAGTGGAATGACACGGGTAAGACATTCATGTCTTCCGGGTCTTTTAATCTGTCTACTTGATTACGTATGGTAGAAATTTGAATTAGCTGTGTGTGTGAAGACACGAACTTGATATACCTGCCTCGGAAAGCGGGCAGCGTGCTGGCCCTTGCGCACGAGATACTGAAGATGCGGTTCTGTTTAAAGGATTTAATTAGCTTGACGATTAGGGTGTTTTGGGCCAGTTTATGATCAGTCGATTACAGGACATAAGCTTCAAATGAAATGCATACTGGTGACATGACACTGGAGCAGAAGTAAGGGATGTTACAGACGTTTGGAGTCATTTATCTCAAAAATGCTAGTTGTACTTCCCGAGAATTTGACAGGAATTGAGTTGGTGGGTCTTTGTACTCGTATCTGACAACTGTGTTACGGCCATTTAGTGACACATAGACTTTACTTATTGGTAATAAGACTCCCTTAAAAGTTAGCCCTTTAGGACATAATATTAAACCGTTTACAAGTAAGACACCATTTTTACAAAGGCACCAAATATTAATAACCGTCAGACACGTGTGCAAGATTTCATAACCGTATAACTCATGACTGGTTACAGAAATCAATCTGAAGTACCTAAAATTAACGCCGCTAAGATATGTCTGACAGCCCTCCCTTAACAGAGAAACCAAGGGGCAGAATGATGCAGCTCTGCATGTCGTGTTTGCTGGCAGTTCATACACATTATTGACTGTTTCTATTTTACGAGAGGGAAGTTGGTCATTCATTGCCTACTGTGTTGGTTCTCACACTCGGCATCTCACAGATAACAAAAGCACATACACAGAGGTGTGTCCGGCCCGCCTCGCTTTAACGTTCGGTCATCGTGCACACTGTTTAGACGTCACAACGCGCTAAATTAATGAAATGTGTCTCCCAGTATTTCTGTGCCTATGGCATATAGGAATTATGTTAGGATATGTTTCTCATAATCAATTTCCGAACTGAAATATTCATTCTGTGTTAAACATTGCGAACAAATGTGGAATAGGAGAGAACTCCGAAATGACTGTGCTTTCAGACTTCATATGCCAGTAAGAAAGACTTTTCGTCAAAAGAATATTTTATTGCCCGATAGAACTCTTTGGCACAGAAGTGAGTCTTTGAGCCCAATAATAGACTGGAAAGTCACTAATTTCATCTACTTATGGTTCTAAATTTGAGAGAGGCCATCCCGTTGTGTATTATCAAATTTTTATAATATATTTTGTACCGTCAATATACAACATACATTAAGACAAGACGCAATAATTACAACACAACGGCTACATGTTCCGGCCGTAAACGGCCATCTTCAGGCCAATTAAGAACAGTATTAAGGTACAGTAAAAACAGTACTCAATGCGATCCCATTTCTTTCACTTTAAAACTTGATAAAATGAAAATTTTCATTCCCATTGATTACCATTTTTATTGTACCTTAATATTGTTCTTAGTTGGCCTGACGATGGTCGTATTTGGCTACACGAAACGTGTAGCCAAATACAACTTAATTGTAATTATTGCACCTTGTCTTAATGTATATTGTGTATTGACGGTAAAAAATAGATTATACATACTTAGGTTTCGCAAATAAATACTCACGAAAACAAGAATAACCTGTATTACTGGTGCATTTAATTCATTATGTACACGGTTAAAGCGATAACTGCATTATGTTCAATAAAGAAAAAGAAGGCTACTTTCCACCAGACTTCAACCTTATTCCGCTACTTGGGTAATCTTAATGGCAATTTTGACACAATGATTAACAATTGCCTTAAACTTTTGGCGCCGGAATAATTTTTTTTTAAATTTTAGCACACCCTGTATATAAAACGTGAAAAACACAGGAACAAAATATGTTAGAATTATGAAACAAACTGCATTTTGAAGAGAAAAAACGGAGAGTATATACCACGTTTAAAATATTCGGTACCTCTATTTGTTGAATAAATATATAAAATGCAACTTTGGAGATTAGCGGTGCGGTACGTCAACTATAGTTGACGTTAGGCGTCTAAAGGTTAAATTAACATCTGAAACTCTGCCAATAACATCATCCCAGTCAGTAACACTGCACACTATCCTAAACCGCACAATAGTGTAATGCGTGGCTTAAAACTGGAGACTTCGCACAACTGTTTTAGTAATTATACTAATAATCCTTAAGCTGGCATTTCATTCTGTGAAATTAATAATACTGGCCCTAAAACGGGGTTGGAGGGGTAAAGAATGAATGCTGCACATAGATCGCTACCAAATGTTCTAAACAGAATTTAGATAAACAAGCAAATTGCTAACAATTACATCAACAAATACTCCAAACACATTACTATGGACTGGCTTATCGCTTAGTGTAATTATATGCTTAACATACGAGCATAACGTAGGCTTGTTGTGGTAATCCTTATGTAAGACAATTAAGTTTGTAGTTTAAAATAAACAAAAACAAACAAACAAATGAACAGAAATAACCCAATATGTCATAACATGCATACACGGCTTTTAGTGCGCCTCACCGGTATTTGATTTATTGAAACAAAATCCTCATCGACAATAAGTATTAAGCTTACACAGAAAGCCAGTCTTATCTACCCCGTGAAATGGACGGAAGTACAAGTTCCTGAACGTGCAAAACAAAGGGCACCGCTGTAGCCGATTCCTACGTCTTTTTAAGTTGGAGGGCACCACATTTCAAATAGTAACTAACGTCCATAGGACACCTTACGCGTAATTTGAAATATATTTTGGAATGACCTCTTCTGTCTGCTCATTGAGGGTGGAGAGGGTTACTATTGCTCCTAATAACACTCAGTCACACGCGCACACACACACACACACTCGGTAGGGCTCCACTGGACGAGGGATCGGCACACCGCAGTGGCCAGTACATGTACAACACACAATATTCACAAGTGACAGATACTCATGCCCTCGGCTGGATTCGAACCAACGATACCATCAATCCTAAATTAGAAAAAGGAATGGAAAAGCATCGCAAACTGTTTCCAAGATCTATAGTATAGAAGGAGATTGGATGTTCAGGCCGTGCGTCACTGAGTCCATCTCGAGCAAGCCATTACCTCGACCCTCCCCCACATTTAACACCTCCAGCAGATCCACACCTTCACAATCTGCACGCAAGGTAAGTCTGTCGCTTCCTTCGGATTCAATTACACTGTCAAGTTAACAGCCACTCGTCATGCTGGCCATCGCTTTGCTAAGGGATTTATTTACGTGTCAAGCAATCCGTCTCTGACTGTAGATTAAGATATTGGCGGTTATCCTTCTGTGTTTAGTTTAGTCAACCGTGCTATTTAGTGTTATGTATCCACCGTTTGTAATCGGCACACGCACGTAAAATATTTGTGGTACAGGGACAGTGCAAGTACAGTCACTGACACTGACACCGGTACAGTTCGAGACTCGGGTTTGCGGCGCCAGAAGCTTAAAAAATGAATGTGAAACACAGACTCAGAGCTCGGTACCAAGCTGTACCATGTTAAGTGTCATGGATCTCAAATCTCCATATGCAAATCTTTAAAAGGTGTCAAATTAACTAAAATTTCCATTGTTTTAAATACATCAGAGTACATTACTTAAACACATATTATATTTTTAAAAAGTACGAATACTTATGTTTATTAGAGGGAGGGATATTTCGATTTCAACAGTGGGTGCAGTGTGCTTATCCCTAACCTGTCATACATTGGCCTTGTTAGCCGGAAGCTTGGCAGTAACGGTTTTCAACAGAAACGAAGACCCTGCGGTCGGCTGGGCATTCGCGCAGGTTAACTTTATCCCTAGTATTATGGATTGCATAAAACTACAAAAAGATACCTAAGACTAAAATCTGTTTGAACAAAATAACAGAATACGTCATGCAAGCAAAGTTATTTCTGAGAGAAACCGAACCGTAGGTAGCGTAAGAAGAAAAATTGGGATGGTAATTTTTACACAGTGACTAAGGAGGGTGTAATCAAGGCAAGACCGGAAATAACACTCTTTGGTTCTTCATCTTACAGTTTTTTGTTTTCTACTTTATAAAAGGCAAAAATAATGAAAATTAATGATAAATGCAGTACAGAACCATCTAACTTCTGAACAGAATTCTAATAGCGACAAAAAAAAAAGCAGCCCATCTAGCTAATTAAGCTAAGATGCATCTCGAGAAACAGACTGATAGGAAACCACTGTATTACAATTCTGTCTTCTTTTGCTACGCGAAGAATTTGTGTGGGTTCTGTATCTTCAAATTCAGAAACTGTCACTTTACGGTACACTACATTAAAAACGTATATACAGGTAAACATCTGTTTAGATGGTTCATTACTTTTAAAAAATTACAGCAAATAAACTTTGTCTTACCTGTTTACCTACAGATAACACGTTTCTTTACAATAACCTTATTTACGTCAACGACTAAACGCCCTGTTTATGTATACATTTCGTCTTGTATTCCAAGAGCCAGATTTCGTGGTTTTCTTCGTAGCCCATCCATAACAGAAACAGGGTAGTTCTTTCAGTCCTAATATGGTCCTCGAACTAGCACCCAACGTCATCCAATTGCAGCATTCAATAGCGTTACTGAATAAACTAGGTGCCCTAAATAAAATACATTCATTTTTCAGTTTTCTTGATTCCCAAAATAGCATCAGCACCGAACACACGACCTACGCAGCGGCTCTCAAGACCACTACCCATCCAAAAACTCGGTGCAGAAAACCGTATGCTGCAACTTAACATCCAGTGCTCCTGATGACGGGCGTATGTACCAGAAACATGTCGAGCGAAGAATACATTAATAACATTACCCAGTTGCAACAAGTTGGCATTTCAAGTTATTTCATGAGGAAGATGCACGGTCAAACAATCCTCAAGTTTCCTGTCTAGTGACAACCGCACAAACGAAAGTATTTAGAGTGTTTACTTTCACAAAGATCCGTAAAAAAAGCAGCTGCAATTTCGTGTGCAATATGGATTTACCCTTGCTTGTGAACAGAAGCAATAAGCAGCACATTTCTCTGCCCAAAATATTTGCGTCGGCTTACATAGACCCGGTAACAAATATGTAAATGAGGGTTACCAGATCCGCAGACACTTGGCCTGAACCCAGGGAAGTTTCATGACGATGAAATACAAACCTAACCTTAATAGCAAAATTGGCAAAGAAAAAGTTTACAAAAATACATTCGCGTTGTTTTTACTTGTGAGATATAAAATTTAATGCATACTCTATAGGAATACAACGAAATATAATCGAATCCAAAAAGAACATAAGTGGGCGGGTGGGGGGGGGGCGTAGTTACGGCTTTTGTAGACGGAACGTCAAGATGGCATTTGGCCAATACACTGTAATATGAATCAAATACCCTGACCATAGTTCGAATATTGACACAGATATACATCTTATAAATATGAAAAAAGCATTCATACATATATTCAAACATATATTCATACTCCGCATACCGCACTATACCCTGAGTTCTGTTTGTATCGTCGCAGTCCGTATACCACCTGGCAACTACAATGACACAATTCTTGTATCATTCCTCGCGTTACGTCATACCATCACAAGAAACATAATTTCAGCTGTGTGCAGCAGTAAGCACGTGATATACGGGCAAACCTACAGATATAATTTGAGGGGTGGAGGGAGGACGGGAAATGCGGCAAGTAATTTACAGTTCACGAGACATCTGTAAATAAGTTACCTTTTACGTGCGGTGTTATGACGCACTGAGAACTGCGTATTATAACACAAGTAATACAAATATGGCATCAAACGTAAAGCAAAATCTTTGAGGTCACAAATTTAAAGACAATCGCGAGGTGGAAACAACTGTCACACGTCGGAATTAGGACTGGTATCGACAGAGGAAAGGATAGCTAGCGCCATGATATGACGTAGGATTGAAGTGTCTAGTTACATATGAGCTGCTCTTATAAGATTTGAAACAGAAAACAGGAATATATGCACTCCAAACTTCTCCTGGCATATTTCCTTATTTGTAGCTCCATATGGTACAAACTTCAAGCAATAACCGTGGATGTCGCAAGCAGTAAACACTCTAAATATATAGTGCGAAACCGAAATCACAAACCGCCTACATGGATTCTCATAACAAAACCAACTAGATGGATGCACTAATTTCTCAAATTGATTTTTGGAATAAAACTCTGCATGTTTCGGACAGTTCCTCTATCCATCATCAAGAGTTTTTCACTGCACACACAGCTATGGTATATGTCTTACAGGTTTGCTGACAGCTTGCGAGCAGCGAAGTTCCGTCCTGATCCAGCTCGCAAGCTGTCAGCAAAATTGTACGACATATACCATTGCTGTGAGTACAGCTAAAAACTCCTGATATGGACAGAGGAACTGTCCGAAACATGCAGAGTTTTATTCCAAAAATAAATTTGAGAAATTAGTGCATCTAGTTGGTTTTATTATAAGAATTTATAACTATGAGCGATCACCTGAACGTCAAATTCGCCCACACGGCCTGAAAGCGACGCATATGAATGTATTTTAAAACGCCATCGGAGACACTGTACGTGTATTTACCTGCATATTTATAAACGTACTTAATAATTCTGTGACGGAATTTAACTGCACTGAATATGTTGCTGGCCGAAGTGAAGCAAATATACAAAATCGGTGCCGTGCCGGAAAGTACGATGAAATATTCATTACTATGGGTCATATACACAATTAAAACAGAGGAATGGTCCTATATCATTGTCGATGACTGAGCATCGACAAACATGACGCTGTATCTATAATATATAAAATAAAAGTGACGGCACAGACATGGAGAGACAGAGAGAAGAGAACGAGGGGAGTAAAAAGAGAGAGAAAAAAGCAGAGTTGGGCTGGAATTCGTAGTGTTTTATGGTGTGAAGACTTGACAGGTTCGTGCCCTCCCAATCCCGCCCCCTGATGACAGCTCTAGAACGAGAAATAGAGACAGGGAGATGAATGTTCACTTGTCAGGCGAAAAGAGCGAGTGAGTTGGGGAATAATACGAGACACGACAAAGAGCGAGGAAAAAAAAAAAGCAGCAAGTGTTCTGACGTCATAGCATGAGCCTACACGTCACTTCCGATTACAGTACTGTCATGTCACTTGATGGAGAGTAGTAGAATGACATGGGTAGGCTTCTGTGACGTCACAAAGCTAAAATATGAAAAGCAAGAAGTGTGCTGATATGTCTCCCTCGATACATCATTGCCTCTGGCACAGTTATCACGGTCAAGGACACAGAATGGCCAGCTGTATTCATCGATGTTTGCCCCGTTTGGTGATGGTCAAGAAAGGTCTGTGTGTTGTTTTAGTGTTATCCGCTGTTACACCTAGACTCCCAGAGCACTGTTTTAACCCTTTATGTTGGAATAAAATCTTCAAGTTTCATTTTGTATCTAAGTTTTGTCCCGAAATTTCTTGAAATATAGAAGCTGACGTCACAGCACTATCACAATTTGCAATGGAACAATTGTGTCCAGAGCAAAAGTTTTCTTTATCGTCCAAAGGGTTCAGGGACCACTTTCATGGCGAACTGTATCGCATTTCGTACATCAGAACAAACTGACGAGGAGATAAAAACATAAAACAAGAAAAATAACAGCATATAAACTCGGATCTCCTAGCTCAATTCTTCTGTTGAAGATTCAAGTCGTATTATAGATGTCGGGGGCCGGGATAGCGCAGTCGGTATAGCGATTCGATACGGACTGGACGGTCCGGGGATCGAATCCCGGTTGAGGCGAGATCTTCCGCACCCGTCCAGACCGACACAGGTGCCCGCCCATCCTCCTATACAATGGGTACCGGGTCTTCCTTGGGGTACAGCGGCCGGGGCCTGGGGTTGACCACCCACCCCCACCTAGTGCTGAGGTTTAAGGAAGAGTACAGCTATACATCTGCTCCCCCTCTGGGGCTTCGTGGCCTGTTCTAGGGTGAACTTTACCGTTTACCTTCACCTTCACCAGACGATGTCATGTAATGTCGACTGATACATGGTAACCAACGTTCCAAAGGATCATAATGTCTTCACATTCAGGGTCGAACAGACCAGGAGTGGTCCACGTCCACGAAGACTTGGATATGGACCATTCTTTGTCGGCCAGACTCTGAAGATAAAGACACTACGATGTTTCGAAACGTCGATAACCAATAAATAGCCGACAAGTCGCACCTCAGAACACACGATTCTCAGCAATACCGCTGTGACAATATCTGTCGTAAATTCATCTGCCTTACATCGGGGAAAAGGCAAGAACAACTATAGAGAATTTATGAATCATATTGCAAAATGATTCAAAGTTTGTGGACCTAGTAAAAGTATCTAATTACAAAGAGCACGGTTGCCCCTAATAAATTAGCAGTTACTCCGCTTATTAAGGGGGAGGGGGGACGGGTTTGTGACCCTCGTGCTCATTACCGGCTAGAACGTATATCGTAACTGGTCCACATTCTGATCCAGATAAAGAAGTCATCCTTTCCTATTTCCTTAGCACCAATTTCAGCCAATATCTTCCCCCTGTGTATGCAAAGACCATCGAAGTGGTGTCTTCTCCTGAGGCCGTTGTAGACCAAAATTTGTATAAAACAATAGCCTATTTCTATAGTAAAACCAACCAGACGCACCAATGTCCCAAATTTATTTTATTTGGGTAACTCTGTACATGTTTCGGACAGTCTTTCCGTCCATCATCAGGAGTTCAAGACTGTACATACAGCAACAGGCATATGAGTATGTCAAACAGATACTGTCTGCTTGCTAACAAGTAGTCAGCAGTACCCGTTTTACATATGCCTGTTGCGGTATGTACAGTCTTGAACTCCTGATGATGGACGGAAAGACCGTCCGAAACATGTACAGTGTTACTCCATATAAAATAATTTTAGACACTGGTGCATCTAGTTTGTTTTACTATAGAAATATATTACGATGCACGGCTCTATGAATGTCGAAAAATAGGCTATTTTTTGTATCATCTACTTTCAACTGCAAGCTTATGAAAAACTGTTTTTCAGAAATGTTATGAAAACAGACTAGCTCTGGTTGGGGCACAGACTTGATGCAGGCGAACAGCTTGCAATATTGATGGTGTTTAGCATTAGTCTAAATTGTTAAATTTTCTCATGGCAGGAACAAAAGCGACACTCACCAATCAGAGTTGTCCGCTGCAATTTCACACGCTGTTGCCTTTCGTGTTATGAACTTAATTATATCAGTCTTAACCAGCATCGCGCTCTTTGTGAATGTAACAGGAAATTCATCATCTAGTATCGACCGTAACTGAGGTCTGGGTTGACGGAGCAAGATGGCGTACTTCCTGTGCAACACACAACATTTACACAAACTTGATGCTTATTTCGCATGTCACACTTCCCGGCTTTGTGCAGATGAGCTAGTACCATTCACTGATCACTGGAGCCAAGTGTTCTAAACCTGACACTCAGTGATGGACAGCACCTGTAATGAACGACGGGAAGTGACGTAATGCTACGTCGACTACAAACACTGCGATTTCTTAATAGCGGGCAGGCACAGAGAAGCGACAGGCACATTCCCTGCACAGTCTACTGCCGTTACAAAATGACAAATAGCCGTGAAACAACATCTATTATGCTACACTGTCTAAACACGAGTTCTCAAAATTGACTAAGAACAGGATGTTGAACGAGGGACATTTGAACCTTAAAGAGAAATGAGGTTAACAGAAGAATCAAGTAAACTGTACACGTAATTACAAGCCCCATAATTTGTATTACTCTTTAATGTTATTACTGTTTAAATAAAAGAGAATAAAATGGGCGAGGCATATAAGAGAATTCAGGAAAGATGCAAACGTGCTATGGAAGTTTAAGGAAACTTAGAAAGAGGGAAAGGCAGAAGTTTAATTGATGAACTGATGTTTAAGAAACAGGACGTACGTATGTAATCTGCAAAAATGTACCAGGATAGGATCTAGTGGGACGCTTTTGTGAAAACTTTAATGAACTTGTGGGATGTATATCAGATGGGTAATCTTGAACAAATTCAAGAATCTGCACCGTGAAATACTAAAAGAAACTCGATTATCTTACACAACAAGCAGTCATCAAAAGTTATCCTCAACCCCACGTATTGATAATGTGGCTAAATCCAGAACGTGGGATGGTATATGCATGTAGCGCGCATGGGAAAAAAGACAAGCACTGGGAAAACGGATTGAACACCAAGAAACATGGGGGGGGGGGGGGCAAATACTAAAAAAAAAAATCAAACGGAAAGGGGCGGTTTTTACTAAAAATAAAAAAGGTTTTTTTTTACCAAAAATTGTTTACTTGGGGCCGGGGGAGGCCACTGGCTTT
>Ga0123354_10011922_pt1 | contig 13459 bp, 7 predicted proteins | sample TergutLab28metaG_2_FD_97872 | JGI IMG/M metagenome (GOLD analysis project Ga0123354, IMG submission 97872) | Labiotermes labralis P4 segment gut microbial communities from Petit-Saut dam, French Guiana - Lab288 P4 | ecosystem: Host-associated > Arthropoda: Insects > Digestive system > Gut ... | reverse complement strand
TATCATATAGTATAGTATAGTATGGTATGGTATGGTATAGTATGGTATGGTATAGTATAGTATTGTATGGTATCATATAATATAGTATAGTATGGTATGGTATGGTATAGTATAGTATGGTATGGTATGGTATGGTATAGTATAGTATTGTATGGTATCATATAATATAGTATAGTATGGTATGGTATGGTATAGTATAGTATGGTATAGTATAGTATTGTATGGTATCATATAATATAGTATAGTATAGTATGGTATGGTATAGTATAGTATGGTATGGTATAACATAGTATAGTAAAGTGGGTGTGGTTCACATAATTGGTGAAGTTTGTTGCAGTCTTAGTTGTTAATACACTGAGTGTTTCTTTGTCATGTATGGCACATGCTTCCACATGGAGAGTTTTGTTGTAAGTACATATACAGCAATCCTTGCTTTGGCACACCCTGTGCTGGTGATGGAGGTTAATCAACACTAGGGCTGGTTGTTGTTGTTGTTGTATTCAGGGGCATACACGCTCATCTGTTCCAAAGTTGCAGTATGTAAAGGAAAAACAAATAACTTATAACTATACAGGCATACAAGCAATCTGTTATGATATACACACAATTACTGCAAGTATTTTAATAATGTTATTCTTACATAATTTGTCGATATGATCACCTGAACAATTATAAGCTAACTTAAAAAAAATCAGGTTAATTTATCATATTAGTTTTAATTGAGCTGAATAACAAATGTATAATTAAAATCAACACTGCTTCTCAAATAACTTATATTTTAATAGTCTAATTTCCTTGCTCTTTGTAGACAACCTTCACATATGCTTACTTGGAAAAACATGTATACAACAAAGCAAGCCACAGAGTTCATTAACCTCCAGCAACAGCACAGTGTGTTCCAAAGCCAGGAATGCTGCATATATAGGTCCAACAAAACTCTGTTTGTGGAAATCTGTGCCACACATCATGAAGCAACACTCAGTGCATTAATAACTGAAACTGCAACGAACATCACCAATTATGCGAACCACATCCACTGTACGATACTATACTCTACCTTAATGAAATCTCTTTTATCTAAAATTCAACAATAATTATAATTTAAATTTTAACCAATTTTAACCACTATTATCATCTAAAACTTTATGTATTTTCAATGTATTAACTCTGAATGGGAGGCCTCCACCCCAATACTCTTTTCCATGCATGATATTGTAAAATCTACCTGACAATGACCAAAAGTGACTGAAGCATGTAGTAGTTGACTGACTATGTTCGAGAAGATTTGTTGAAGCTGAAATTAAATAGGGAGAGAGAAGAACAATACTTTTATGGATCTTTAACAGCAGGATGGCAGAACAAGGACTGGATTTATCTGGCTCAGGATAGCGGTAAGTTGTGAGCTATTTTGAACATGGCAATGAACCTTTGTGTTACATAAAATGCAGGAAATTTCTACATCACTGAGAAACTTTGCTTCTCAAGGACTCTTCTCAATGTACTTAGTTAATAAACTCAAGAAACATAATTAATTACTGATCAAATCTGCACCAGAAGATATGGTACTTTGTTTTCAATCATTATAGGGCACTTAATATATCTTCCATCATTAACTAATGAACATTTCTGTCCTAATTTCTATACTGAATTTGCATTTCTCCATCCTTAGTCCACAATTTAAAATATTGGTTTCATTCCTCTGAGACAGATTCTATACCACCTTCTCTTTTTCAAAGCAATTTATACCATTTGTTACTTTAGATGCATATCCCGAGTAGCTAAAATGACTCAGTCATTATAGTGACTAGACTATGGACTGGGGAACTAAACAATTATGGTTCAATTTCTAACAGGGCCAAGAGACTTGCCATTTCTGAGAAGCATTCACACCAAATCTTAGACCCACCCAGCCTCCTGTTCATTGGCTACAAAAGGCTCTCTCCCCAGGGATAAAGCAGCTGGGATGTGAGAGTGACCACTCACCTCCATTTATTGTCAAGGTTAGGAATGCATGAAGCTATAATTCCCTTCCCCCCGTTATCATCACAGCATGCAGAATGGTAACGTCATCTGCACTGCAATGCATGCTCTGGGCTAAAGACAGAACATTCTTTTTCGGGTGCATACCTACTCCAGATCTGCTTACCGAATGTCTTCATATCTTTCTTGATAACAGTAAGCCTGTATTTATGATAAGTGAGCACATGTTTATCTTTTTTAAGCCCATGAAATGGACAGCCATCTAAATTACAATTTAAACCCAAATCCCCACTCACACGTAACACTGTCTCTATTGGAAAAACCAACCACTAATGCTGACAGGAAGATACTCTGTATCTCTTGTGAGAAAAGTATGGAACATATAAATGTACAGTGTGGGGAAATGCAGTATTCCTTAACGTTAAAGTAGATGGTACACGTAATTACCACTGGGCTTAGAGGGTTAAATACACTATAGGGTAGCCCATAATATGAAAAAGCTGTACACAAGCATGTGTCTTTGAACTAATACACTGTAAATACAATAGGCAGAATTTCTTACCTTAAAAAATCCTAGAGGCCCAAGTTTTGCTGTGTACTTAATCAAATGCCACATACTCTGCAAACAGAATTTTAAAAATACATTGTTCATGCTAAACACAACCAACAAAATAACAAGATTGATAAAGTACATATCCTTTGCTTTCAAAATGTCACATGGCTATATGGTACATGCATAAATGCAATTTCATTTAAGCCCATAAGAAAAGTAAAGCCTTCCCTACACCAATTTGCACAAAACCCGTGAATGCCCTACTGCTTTTTTTGGAAAAAATATCTTGTAACAATTTTTAACTTAAATTGGATAATAAATGTGGAAAGTAAAATCCAGCTTTACTTACAACCATGTGTGAAGTATGACTTTCACTGCACTGATTTCCATAGAACTCATAACAACTGAATAAATTATTGTGGATATCTCCTGTGCCAAATGTTAATCAAAATCTAGTGAAAAATGTGGAAAGCAAAATTTAATTTATGCCATGAGAAAGAGTAGAGATTTCACTTCAGTAATTTCCATGCCACTGCTCAATGGCAGTATGTGAAGATCTTCTACACTGAATTTCATCAAAATCAGTCACAAAATATGGAAAGTATGGGCAGAAAATCACTAACATCCTGAAGTAATTCATGACTGTAACTGACCGATTTTCAAGAAACTTATGCTTGCTTGACAACTCTTCATAAACAACTTATATTCCAAACTTAATGATAAACCAAAGATTGGTTTAGTCACTCACAGCAGGTTACAGAGAGATAGATGAACATGGTCTCAAGTAAGGCATTCTTATTCTACCACATAAAGAACACTGACTATAAATAACCACATTCAGAAAAAGTTTTGGAAAGACTCTTGTCACAGTGGTCTTTGAAATAAACACATATGGAATTCAGAATTTTTTTGGGGGGGAAAGAACACAATATTTTTTATTGTTTACAGACTCCAGTCATCAGTCTGACTAAAGCAGGCACTGAGATGACAGAACAAATATTGACATTTTGTGCCCGAGATGTAAGCAATATGTAGGATATACACAGACTGGTTACCATTTACACAACTGTTGATTCATTCAGAAGTTAAAGATTCACATTTATAAGGAATCAGATCTCATTTTTTTTCATTCTCAAATTTAATACATCTTTTTATTTGAATGACTTTCTGTGTAGAGTTCAATCCCTATATGGTGTGGGTGTAAGGACATGTGGATCAGTTAACAGTTCATTGCAGTTGACATTTCGCATATTTATTACAAATGACAGACTAGACAGTCATAAGAATTTGTCCACAACCCATATCTACCGGCAAATCTAAGGGTGAATTTGTAATCTTTATCCTACCAGGGTGGATACTTAAATTTGATCACACAGTTTATAAACAACTTATATAATTAAAAAAAAAAAGAATAGCCCATCAATGCATAACTTTACTGTAGCAGTTTATTATTGGAACAGAAAAAGACAAAATTATAAAATAAATATTGCGTGGAAAATAAAAACTGTGATAATGCAGCAAGTATTAACCATGCAGTAAATCTCCTTGTTGCCTAAACATATAAAACAAATTTCTAGGGGTGTTTTCCTACATATATTTAAGCATGCAAACATGTCTTTAAGAGGTTAGAATTCATAAGTTTCAGCAATGTAATTTCAAACTTACAGAGAATTCACCAGGCTTTGCATTCATTGCTCTTGTCTTCAGCACATCAAGTGGTTGTGTTAAAGTAGTGGCAACAGCTCCCTGAAATTAAGTGTTAGATTTAGGAAAAAGATTTATTTTTCAACACTCAGCAACTTCTTTAGCAGTCTACTGGAAACTATATGCCTAACTATATATCACAAAGTAAGTGATGTAATCAAATAGCTCCCAGACAGAGTACGAGATGATACTACTGTTGCTAGCACAACCTTCTACCTCTAAGGTAAAATACAGTTCAGTCTGCTGAGTCTTTTCCTGCCTGGAGTAAGGCCGTAGTGGCATGTGAAGGTTGAGTAATGTCTTATGCAGTACAACTGTGTGTTATTCCATTTGCAATTCTAGCATTCCTTCAAAATGGCAGGCTTGAAAACAGTATGCCCACATTTAATTTTGCTTAACTGAAACAAATTCCATGTAAACTTTTGAAATGTTGGACAGTAGACAATGTAAATAAGATAAACTTCTGATAAGCTTTCCAAGGTCTGAAGTAGTGTGATCTCCACTGAAGACGTTGAACGCTTGGCATGTCCACTGGCAAAAAACAAATGAAAATTTAAATCAAACACAGGAACTAGTCTTCAGAAATAGAAGAATCACTACCCGTGAAGCTGTTAACATGTTAGGAATTTCATATGGGTCAGTTCAGAGCATTCTGAAAGACATTGTGAACACACAACGTATTGTTGCCAAATGTCTGCTCTGCCTGCTGAGTGAGAAACAGGAGAACTGTGTCCACACATGCCAGGTCCTTCTAGAGGCTTGAAAGAGACTCAGAATTCCTATTGGTGCTAATCACAGGCAACAAGATATGGGTTTACCGGTACAATCCAGAAACCAAGCATGTCATCTCAGTGGCAAGCTCATATCATCTCCATGCCAAATTTGCATCAAAATTATAATCTGTACACCAACATCAACACACTGACACCTTACAGCACCTGTGGATAAACGTAAAATGAAAAGACCCAATATGGGAATTTGTGGGACTTTACTATGATGAAGCATCTGCTCACTCTGCTTTGTCTATGTTAAAAACATAATGCCCATTGTTCCACATCCTGCTCACCTTTTTCAGTTATGTGTGACTTCTTCATTTTCCCAGAACTCAAGATGGCACTCAAGGAATGGAGATTTAATGACATTATCATGATTCAAGGAAAACTGCAGGACACACTTGTCAAGTTTCAAACAATGTACATCACTGTAAAATTTGAACAGTGGCATGATCACTGGACTCCCTATATAAAGTACAAAGGAGAATACTTTGATGGGGGAAACATTAATTAGTAGTTGTTACTGTTAAACTATTTGATTGCACTGTGTAAACTTTGATAAAAATGAAAGCTTGACTGAAGATTCTTGGGTTATGTAACAATATTTTAACACACATAGGTTATGCTACAACAAAGGGTAATATGACAGCATGGGTAATAAATTGGAAGGGGTGTGGAAGGAAGGAATCATGGCTTAGCTTACAGCAGTATACAAGGGAGGCTAAGGAAAGCCACACAAAATCTCAAGATTCACCCTGGGGCTTGCCAAACCCAAAGCTTGTAAGTCGGTACATCTTTACAACAGAATGAGAGATGCACAATAAACACAGCAATGCTAATACCAAAATTCCCAATTGGAAAGGATCCTGAGCCAGTGCTATCTATTTTCAATGCTATTTACTTCATATGGTTACCTTTCTATCTCCTCCTTGGACTTCCAATGAGTATTCCCATTAAAACCCCATGTCCTCAGCACAGCCTCAAAGATTTCACTGCCCTAACAATACTACACGACCTACATAAATTTTCTCACCACATAATGTCATATACTTACTGCCTGTGTCATATTTCTTAAATCCACATATATACCCAAATAGTACATTTTTAAATGCTTGCAATCTGTTCTACCTTAAAAGTAAGTGGGCATGTTCACACCAATACAAAAGAGATAAATAGTGTTGTTATATTACAAATCGTGGTCTACAACATATGGAAAGTAAATGAGATAGCAGATATTTCTGAACTGAATTATCCTTGATGTTGCAATCTAACGTTACTTACTGCCGTGAGACTAGAGAGAAAATGAGTAATAAGATTGTCAGAGAAGCCAGCTCCTAGTAGGAACAGCTTCACTTGGTCATAGAAAGACAACTGGCCAACTGTCATAAGTACGGCACGACCTGTAGCTGTGGAAGCTCCTGAGAACAGGCGTCGGGTTCCTTCTTCTCTATACACCCGTATCAGTCCATCAAATGCATGTTTATAACTAGAAACAAATGTAACAATTAACTTTATAACTAGAAACAAATGTAACAATTAACTGAATTTAAAAATTAATAAACCCTATTAAAGTGTGATATATATTAAGTTAACAGCATAAGATAAACTCTTAGTATATAGTAAGCATGTATGCTCAGATGCTCCTTCTATATGATGGATCAAAAGCAAAATCTGCCTCAAGAAAGAACTGCCTAGATAAAGGTAAAGCTGGGTGCGCAGGCCAACAAAGGCATATGGGGGAATAAAGGTTTCGTTCTGCCCTTTCTCACCCATGGTTCAAAACTAATATCATCCCCAGGCCACTTTAACCCTGGGGAAAGAACCACATTACCCATTAAACAGGATGCTTGGCGGAACCCACAGCCAGTCTGAAAGTTGTGGAGAAAATAAAAATCTTTGCCCTTGCCAGGTATCAAACAAAAATTCCTGTACACTAATTACTACGTTGACTATGTTACCAAATCTCAGAGTAGTACTGTCCAGAAAACTAGCTAAACTGGCCATTCCTTGTCTGGGTTACTCTTAAAATGAACTGGATTCAATAATGAAATTTCTTATTCCTTACATTACAAATGATTAATAAACTCTTATTTACTACTGCTCTTTATGTGTATAATTAGGGACTGACCGATTATAAGGGCATGTTAGCTAAATATTTTGGCTGGCAAAAATGTTGAATCAGTATTCTGGCATCTTGCTGTGGCTCTCACATCCTCTCAGCATGCAAAATTAATTTCTTCAATACATTTTCTGACCCCTGTGTATAATAAATTAATCTTTTACATGTATGATTAATAAACTCAATAAATACAATAAACAATAACAGGACACTTTAACCTCGTAACTGGCACACAGGAGATACCACAATGCATGAACCAAAAACTAATTACTTTTACTTATCATTAAATTCAAGTTCTGAAATTGAAGGGGTGTCACAACATACATCATTCATATCATTTACTGCCATGGCACCACATGGTAGTAGGTTTGTGTGAACATCAGAGTGACTGCATTATTAATTAAAACATACACTGTGAAGAGCAGCAGTTGGCATTGCTCTATGCAATCATGGGCAAACAGGACAAAATAAAATGAAAGACAGAGGGCATTTATGTCATAGAATATCTACAGGTTTATTTCATGAATTACTCTTTCAATCAAAACATGCTAAATTTTAAAACAAAAATGTCTTTACAATGCATAGTTAGCAGTTGGCCAAGCAACCATATATTCTTACAGAAACAATCTTCTTTTCTGGACTTCATCCATTGTGTAACAGATACATAAACGCTAAAACACTAGGTTTTGGAAGCTGGCTCTACTTCTGTCTTCAGGCAAGAACTACCTAATCTACCTACAGTGCAGAATGATTGTAACTGACTTCAAAATAATAGTCGTAAGCCTTTTTTTTCTTTAATGTTCTCACAGCAGTGTTGAAGATTCAGGTCCTCTGGTAAATGATGTCCTGTCAATTGGTAAATAGTTCAATATGTTGTGTAGGAACTAGCCACCTTCATTTGCAAGATCTAAGCAACCAAAGAAGGGTGACTGTGCCAGAAAAATATGCATGCAACAGCTAACAATGCATCCGACTTCAGAATGCCAAAATCCCCTTCACTGAATCCCATTACATGAACCATAATATCAGGGAGGTGAATGAGACCAAGCTCCACCTCAACATGAACAGGGAAGATGTTTCTTGTCTATAACAGGTCATAGAAACCTGACACTCATGCCTGAAGAAACAAGCGAGGCCTCCTCATGACAATTGAACATTACAGCCCTTCCAGGGCCACTCCAGCAATATAGCCATTAGAGGCCACTGCTCGTCACCTCACTTAAATTCCCATGCTTTCACTAGTAACTACATCACACACCATTCTCACTTTCCTTCCTGATTCTCCCACCCTCTACATACTAAGACTCCTTTTCTTCATTCCTGAACTGGACAACTGCGCTTCCTACTATGGCCCTATCCACTGCATAGCATCACCAATCCAAATGGCCAGCTACTCAAATCTCCCTTACCTATACAGTATACCAGCTTCTCCTGCATGACTACTTTCTTGGATGCAACAAGCCCATTTGAAACACTGGTAAACCTTTGCCAGTCTACATGGCATCACATCCCATAAAATTTGAATCTTAACAACACTGCATATTTTTCTGCTCACTTATTAAACATTAAAAACAGAAAAAGATGTCAGTTTTGCAGTCAACTATAGGCCTAACTATAATCTGTATGACGAAATGAGATTTACAGGCTGCAGACTTTTAAACTTTCAACACCTCAGTATAAAAACTTTAGAATGTCACTTCCAAACACACACAACATGGCAAAAATTGAAACATGTTACGCAGTGGTGTCCTAAAGCTGAATTACAGTATCTGTTGGGCTCTTCTGTAAGATTATTTCTTCAACCTGAAGTTTTTAATAACCAAGAGACATGATTTATTGGAAGTTCACCAATCATCCGCCAAAAATAAACTCACTTCCTTCTGGACTCTGCCGGCAGTTTTATATCATTCTGCATCCGAACATTGACCATATCAGCAGGAGTTCCCACCAAACCACCAGCAGCCCCAGCAACTGCTGCTAATCCAATACGCTGATAAAATGGGACACTTTCTCCAGAAGGAGCCACTGTTTGTTTAGCAACCTCATATATACCAAATCTTGTAGTGGAATACGTTAGCTGACGTAACAATGAAGCTGACAGTCCATTGTAGAGTGCAACCACTCCTTGTTCTTTAACTATTCTGAAAGTTAGTTTTACTATTGACAGCTTCCCTTCTTGCTGTGTTTGAAGGTGCACCTAAAGAACACACACTGTTTTACAATCATGCATAAATTAGTATTATGAACTCACAAAATACACAGCCACACTGGACCATCCGTAGGTTTCAATATAACGAACTGAATTTTAACCACATACAGCATGCACATTTTATTACCAACCATGTAGACAAGTTTTTAATTTTATCTGTATTGTTGACAGAACACTAACCTATGTAATACCACAATGTATGCTGATAAAAGTGCCCCCCCCCCCAAGGACAACCCCTTGATGGCTCAAATATATCTCAGATATATAACTGGTTATATTTAACAGACACATACACTAATACAGTGTTTGATAGTTCATTTACCTCTGCTAACTCTACAAAACATCAACAGCATGGAAATGGAATTTAAATACATCAGTTGAGTACAATCATGTTGAAGAATTCTACGTGGAACAAATAAACCAGCTGCTCAAGTGGTTACTTGACATGTTTATTGTACAATGGCAATTTAAGCTTATAAGACCAATTAAACTCACATCTTCTCACACACATAAGGTACAAATTAATAAATTTTTATCCTTACATGCCTCATATTAATTTACAGCATTCAACAACAAAGTAAAATATTTATTTTGGGCTATCACTGGTCACCTTAATGGACACAGGAAATAACCTGGAATACATGACTTTAAACTCCATTGCAAAATGTCCTTTTGCCATTATTATTGTCTAGAGAATGTACACGTGGGCAACTCTCGACCAGTATCTCAAGGCCCCTTTAAGAATTTCTTTACTGATACAGTTGACATTTTTACTTTTTGGGCATTAACTGTTTTACTGATGTGTAGAAACAATTACAGAAAATTCTAGACATTGGCATAGTTAATGAGGCCCTGTTTAGAAGATGTTATAAACTAGCAAGAGTGTTACTACCTACATTAGAATTAGTTAGAACACTATTTGTTTCAACAAATCCAGTAATTTTAATGACTTCATTCTGAGTTGTCTTCATAGTATCATAGTAAAGAATGACTTCCAGTGGAATCAGCTACAAGAAACATGTCATTCCTGTATCAATACTCTCAATTTCCTGTTGATTTCCAAGGATCATTCTTTACAAAGAGTGTTTGAGAATGAAAAGAAATAAGTCAATATGAACAGTGTGATAGATTAGGAAATACATTACTAACTAATTCAACAATTTTACTATATGTTTTGTAATGTACTATTACAATAATATCTATAACAGGCACAATTAAAATACCTTGAGCAAATCAAGAGGATGCGTACAACAGGCTGCTCCAGCTGAGGCTAACCCACCAAAGTACCATCGTGATACTAGCTTTTCACTCATGATTTCTAAACAAAACATAAAACAGAGCATTTGAACACAACTTCTTGGTTAACATTAAAACAAGCGTGCCTCATTACGCAAAACGTCTTGGTGCCATGTTTGTATGTTTTAAAGTATGATAAACGTACCAAATCACAATGTTGAGTAACGTGTTTCCGTGTTTAACTTTTGTAACTGAAGAAACTGCACTAAAGACAGTCAAGTATGTATCAGTACAGCGGTTACTAATTCGATGACTATGCACTAAAGACATTCAAGTATGTATAATTACATCGGTTACTAATTCGATGACTATCAAATCAGGAATCTCTTCTTCCCCATTGTTACATACACTTCATGCGGATATTCGTTGAAAGTTAAAACCGGACTCTCACACTGCTACCGGCTTATATCTCAGCCATTTAGTAATCTGCGCTTCGTAACCCACACAAGTGGTTCGAGCTGCGAGTGGTAGTGGTCGGACCCGCAAGGGTTGCATCATCGTTGCATCATCATTATGCTACTGACCTTTACTGCGGAATTAGGTTATTGTATACGTGCGAAAGTGTGAATAATAAGGGTGTGGCTAACTGAAACTGGTTCTGTTGCGGTACGATAAAATTCCACCGAGAAAAGGTTTGTATGTTCGGTGACAAATTATATTGTGTTTGCGGGAGTCGAACCTTTATTGCACCTAACCTTAAAAGTAAAAGTGAACCTTATTTCACATTTAGTCGTAAATAACGCGCTTAGTAAAGTGGTTTGGACGCTTTGAGAGTTTGTCTTTAACTGAAAGGATTTCATTCTCATTGCATTGGAAGTTGGTGCAAAAGTATGGCAACACCCGTGTGGAGTGCGCTGGGCGTAGATAAAGAAAATTGGACTGGAAAATTGATTGCCGTTGAAGAATGTCATGGTAGTAATGGAAACTTTGTGCTAAATTGCCTTATAGCTGAACAGATTCATAAGGATGGTGCCGTATGCTTAGTAGCATTACACAACTCGTTTGGACATTACCACAATGTCGGTACAAAATTAGGATATAACCTACATCAACTACAAGAGAAGGGCTCTGTTGAAAGTATCGAAGTTTTGAAATTACTGAGTGGATCTCTGAATTCAGCGCTTGAAGATGGGACTCAAAATTTCCTGTTTGTTGATGAAGGGAATACTGTTAGAAATCTTTTTTATTTGATCGAAGAGAAGATCAAAAAGTTACTGCAGCACAGGAAACCAGTTAGCCTCGTGATTGATGATTTAAGTGACTTATTGTCTTTAGGAATACCTGTGAAAGAAGTGTTATCATTTCTTCAATACTGTCGGACTTTGTTAGAGTCACAACCTGACTTGTCATTGGTGGTTTTGACTCATGCTGCTGAGGGTGATGAAGAACAGCGTTTATTAAGTACTGGACTGTGTCATGTGGCAGATATAAGTGTAACTGTTAGTGGCCTTAAGACAGGACAAAGCAGTGATGTGTCAGGTGCCATGAAAGTTATTCACAGAAGATGGAATCAGCCAATAATAGCTGATGAGTGGAATAAGCAAAATTTGTATCATTTCAAACTACTTGACAGACAGGTGAAGGTTTTTGCACCTGGTACTGCCTCTTCACTCATGTGAATTACAGTATTTGTGTATGTAGGTATGTGTCATGCAGCTGTTTTAAATGTATGCAGCTCCGCCTATTTTATGATAACAGTGCTTTTGTCAGTCACAAGTGCTGATGGAAACAGCAAAGTCACCTTCATTATATGTGATCCAGTATTATGTAGTATTCATTGCTCTCACACATGCATGGTATGAGCACTGGACACTAGCCTTTCAACTATGTGAATGCAAGGGATGAACGCAGAATGACTTAGGATAAGGATAATGTTTATTTGTGATTTACAGACAACAGTTTGTATCCCTGATATTTCTTTACATTGTTTAAAATATATTTTTATTTTAATTAGAAATGAGTGGTTTCTTATTTACTTTGTCTGCTTGTAACATTACTTACAGATAATTGTAATTTCAAGCAGTGACAGCATTCACTGATACCATTATGTTACAGCTACATTCACAAGCTAAATAAAAGTGTAAAAGGGAGGGTATTTTGGTATTTATGGAAGAAACACACCCACGAGAGATTGTGAATTAATGTGTTATTTGGTGTGATATTAATTTAAAAATATTAATAATACCTTTATTATTTATTGATGGTAGGAGTAATATCAGAATGTGGTACATTTCTGATATTCTGATGATTGAATCATGTTTGTGAGTCACAGTCTCACACGAATTAACAATACATACATATACATACATTCCATGGATCTGTATGTATGTCATAAAGACAGTAGGATGTGGAACTAATCATAAATACACAAAATATACAAATTTACAGTGTAAAATACTACAAACAACCAAATCATTACACAAAAAATTCAGCTACAGAGTAAAAGCAGTATGTATGTAGGATTTTCTTAAGGTTGCTTTAAATTTTGCCTTCTCATTCTGGAATATTGTCACACTAGGTGGTAAACTGTTGAAAATTTTTATGCCAGCATAGAATGTACTTTTTTGAACACAAGATAGAGTGACATTTGGTTTATGAGGATGATGCTTATTCCTTGTATTAATATTGTGTAGAGGTAAATCTGAAAAATTTCCTGATTATTGATAATGAAGCGCATTAATTAAAGTATATGCTGGCATGGCGACCGCCTCTGTGGTCTAGTGGTCAGAGTTTCTGGCTACAGATACAGAGGTCCCGGGTTCGATTCCCGGCGCTACCAGATTTTCTGAGTAGTAGTGGGTCTGGAACAGGGTCCACTCAGCCTC
>Ga0123354_10011920_pt1 | contig 13460 bp, 6 predicted proteins | sample TergutLab28metaG_2_FD_97872 | JGI IMG/M metagenome (GOLD analysis project Ga0123354, IMG submission 97872) | Labiotermes labralis P4 segment gut microbial communities from Petit-Saut dam, French Guiana - Lab288 P4 | ecosystem: Host-associated > Arthropoda: Insects > Digestive system > Gut ... | reverse complement strand
CGTGCAGTTTGGTAGCAGCAGACTGTAACTTCCGAGATATAAGATTCTTTCAGCGGTGACTATGAGGGATATTGTGTGTAGGATGTGATGCCGTGCAGTTTGGTAGCAGCAGACTGTAACTTCCGAGATATAATATTCTTTCAGCGGTGACTATGAGGGATATTGTGTGTAGGATGTGATGCCGTGCAGCGGCAGACTATCTTTTGAGGCTGACGTTAATGTCAGGTGTGTTAAATCTACAACTTATGTACTGCGCTTGAAATAATGTAGGGGAATAATGATATAGCCGCCTTCTAGGGTTGCATAAATTGTTCAAAAATTTAGGAGCCACCTCCAAATTCTAGGCGCCAGAAGGGTGACATGGTGCATGTTTGATACTGAAGACCCCGAAATATTAGACGCGACCCTAAAATATTTAGTGGTTATGGCAACGAGGTGCCTGGACTTTGTGCACCCCTGTTCAAGTTTTAAATTCGGCTCGACATAGAGGTACATGACCAGCTTCATTTCCGCCCAATACCCACTGCATAGGACGCTGTGTGGGCCCCACAGCCAGTCTGAAGCTTTTGGAGTCTAAGTTTAACAACGTTTTGCCAAAACCTGCTGTACACGCGTCCAACCAGACTGTACGGCCTCAAATCTCAGAAGACAGTATCCTTAAGAATACACCTCGCTGTTCTCTTTTTAAGAGGAGAAGATTTTTCAGTTCCCTGGTAATTTTTGTTTTATAATGCTAAGCCAGTTTCTCGCGTTATTCATTGTGTTGTATTTGCGCATATTTCATTCGCCACCTCCGTCTGTAACCACAGCAGTACACCGGCGAGTGACTGGACAAGGGTGACTGGTAAACTGCAAATATATTGGAGGAAACAGTCCTGGTTTAATTTAACCATCTACCGCAGCATTTGCCTTCAGTACCATAGGAAAACTAAGAAAACTATTAGGATATTGTGTGTAACGCTCCAGTTTCGAACCGGGTACCTCCCGAACACAAGACAGAAGCGTCATCGCGTGGACCCAAACTTGTCCGTTATATTTAAAGATTTTTAATATTTGTGACTCTGTCATTAGCGTATTGTCACACGTCACGGATAGTAGAGAAGTAGAACTTGTTTTAAATTCTCATTTTGGGCGCCATTTTTCATTCCGACGGGATGTTTCCTGTGAGCTTCAATCCCACTGCATGAAACCCTCTGTAAATTGATACCAAAGCCATTAACATCCGCCTTGTCACGTGCAACATAAGAATTTCTTTCGTCAGAAGAAAATGCTTGGCTGTCGGAGAAGCGATGACGCTCAGCATTAGAATGTTGACGACGGTGTGTAGAAGCAAACAAATGGCAAGCAAATATGGTAGCATATTTCTTCCAACACTTGATCCTGTACTTCAGACATAGAACTATGTATGTGTAGGTTCATTTGCCGCCACTAGCCTGAATGGCGACGTGTAAGATTCTATGCAACCATGGCGATGAAAAAAATAGGTTAGCATCAAGCAAGATGAGATGGTTATTGGAAATGAATTGAAAGCAAACAAGAGGAAGTGGCCGTAGCCCATTGCTGGCAACTGATCAAGTTTGCTAAAATAGTATCTTGATGCGGTTCACCCCCATTGCCTTACGTACAAAAGATGCAAATAAATATCCGTAAGACACAACGCTTAGTTATTGTAAGGACTTGATTTGGTTAATCCAGTTGTCTTATGTATAACAAGATACCAATAATTATCCGTCAAAAGTACCACATTTCTTATTCATAACCCAGTTGCAGCATCGCATTTCGGCTTGCAATAAACCATTTCTGTATCAAATTTTATACAGCCTGGGAATGACTCAATAGGAGCCGAAACATATAGCCGCTTTTAGATTCTGAATAATAAATGTTGATTGTGGCTATTAATAGTTATTTTTAAAGTAATAACATATATAACTTTTATTCTGGAGATAGCCGGTTTCATTCTCAGCTAATGCACCAGCTAAATGGAGGTACTTCGTACTTCCGGCAGGCTTATTCCGAGACGGTACCTTAACTAGTGGTTGCACTGGGCACTGACAGGTTTGGCGTTTAGAAATTTTGCATTTTGTCCACAGAATATATTTCTGTGTTTTGTATGGATCTAAGACTGAAGAGCGATCGCTCCTTGTACAGCATGACCGACAGAGGATCTGTTTGCTGCGAGTACACAAACAATATTTAAGTCAAATTTGATCTTAATCTTTAAGGACCATAAATTACGTAACAGTTTACTCTTACAACACACTTTCCAGATCATTATTATCTATCATCTAATAATGTGACATTGTAACTTTGAATTACTTACAGCGTCGTCAAATAACCTACAAATAACGAGGGAGATGAACATCACTAAGTGTATTTATCTTAGTAATTAACCAAATTGATGCACAAAATTTTTTTTTACAATAAGTTTATTTCATGTCGTTACATGTTTCGAACACCATGTGCTCATCATCAGGAGGTCAAAATTGTATTACACAGCATCTGGTATCATTACACTCTGTAGGTGGCCGTCCGGTGCACTGGTTGAGAGAGGACTGTCTCTGCCAGTGCACCGGACGGCCACCTACAGAGTGTAATGATACCATGTGCTGTACAATACAATTTTGACCTCCTGATGATGAGCACATGGTGTTCGAAACATGTAAAGACATGAAATAAACTTATTGTAAAACAAAATTTTGTGCATCAAGTTGGTTAAATACTGAGATAAATATACTGAGATGCACGGTCAGCAAAACAAAAAAAAATCACTAAGTGTACTTACACTACATGTTTATTCGTTATGTACAAGTGTTAAAGTACAAAAACTTAAGGAGTTATATTTCTTTTAATACGATATGAATATGGTATCGAGTTAGAGTGATTTCGTATGACTAAAATGTGGATGAAGAGAGATTTGTGGTTTATTTTAGTCTTTCGCCTCAAAAAAAAATTTCTGTTAGACGATGTTCTGACCAAGATTCAAAGCGGGTTCCACCCTGTAGAATTCCTACGATTTGTCACCGCTCCATCTCGCTCTGACTTGAATGCTGTCGGTATTGTCGCCTTCTGATGTTGATAGACCTTCGTTTTATCAGCACTGTCACTCGAATGGCACGTAGCAGATTAACTTCCATGAACGTGAGAAGCAAATCCGGTATTAACATGTCTCAGAGCGTTGCGTCCATTCTGAAAAGCAATCCGGTGGATATATGATCAGTCAGTGTTTAACACTTGCAATTCATATGGAGATATCCACATCAGACTGTCTTTTGTCTCATGCATTAATCGGACATCAAAGTTCACTTTTAGACAAATCCCCCGCCCAGTAACACAGGGCACGCCACGTCACTGACTGTCATTTAACTTCCACTAAACATTCCTGATAATTTTAACTTGCAGAGAAACAGCTGACAGCACGATTATGGTAACTGTTAGGATACAGTGGAGAACAGTATAGGAGGGAGGGTCAAGTGAAAACATTAAAAGTGCGATAGAAATTCTAAACACAGCTCGATTGTCTTTAGGTTGACAACAGTGATAGTCATTGTTTGAAGAGTGACCGACAGGTGGCAGTACAATGCAGGAATGCAACACGACGGCGCTGTAGTATTGTAAAGATGGCGGCCCCGCTTGCAGCATGCAATTTAAGGTTTTCATGTGACTCACCCTCATATATTGAAAAAGTTCGTAAATTGTAAGGTTCAGCACATATCGCCAGGGTAATGCGAGCGAGTCTGACCTTCAATGAGGCCTCCTGCTAGACCGAAGTGTAGGTGAAATCACAATAACAATCGGCCCTAACGAAATAAGGTATGAGGAGAGTGGACTGAATTAACTTGTTCCTGTGGAGGTTCTTCAAACATCGCCAAGCACCTTCGCTTCACATAAAAGAGAGATAATTTATTTACCAACTCAGCGACTATTAGCCTTACACAAATGACTCTGCTGTGTGGGGATGGTTTTGTATTTTGAACGTGTAGCATTACAAACGTGTTAAATAGCCTACTGGATTTCATGTGTTGCTGACCGTGCATCTCGATACATCCGTGTAATGAAAACCAACTTGATGTACAGGGGTGCTGGTAAGTCCTTAGCCCGACCAGGAAGGAAACAAGCTACATTCCCCGCATTTTATGAAACTTGGAGGCTCATTACCGCATTCACAAGCGTTCACCATCTGTCCATACCCTAGCCAAATCAATCCATTCCTCTGTCCATCACACTTTTGACAGGTGCAGCTTTTTCCCTTCCTGGTCGGGCTAAGGACTTATGAGCACCCTGGTACTATTTATCCTCATTTTATATCGTCAATCAACCTCTACATGTTTCGGGCATATCTGTAGCACATCATCAGGAGGCATACTGTATATATACAACAATTGGTACGTGTTGTGCTTTTTAGTTGACTGTCTGTCGGCCGGGCCAATTGTTGTATATATACAGTATACCTCCTGATGATGGGCTACAAGTATGCCCGAAACATTTACAGGTTGATTGACGAAATAAACTGAGGATAAACAGCGCATCGAGTTGGTTTTCATCACGCGGGTAGCCTACTGGGTATTGATACCTAAGAAGTAGGTACCTATTTTTTTTTTTAAATAAAGTATTCGCCAAAGGTTGTAATGTTTTGGGATGTGACGTCGTGTTGCATGGTAAATCGATTCCTGCGTTTCGTAAGAACTTCCTACTTCCATCTTCAGAACAGAAAGTTCAATATGAAGAAGGAGTCAGTAGCTTCTTCTGGACGTTTGGCAGCACGCTACCAGACTATGTATCACATAGCAGAAAATGCTAAGTTTATGAAGCCCCGCTATTGGAACTTACAAATGTAATTTTCTCCTACAAGTGCAACAGCCAGAAAAAAGGAGGTTTTCCTCCTTACCCTCTTTTCCATGCCTTTCAATGAAAGTGTGTACAAAATTACGTCTCTGTCTTTACTTCATAATGGCACCAATTAAAGCAATTAACCACCGGTGTAGAGCCTTGCTAAAACGAGGAAAACAATTCAGAACATAACTGTCGTTTATCAGTTTATTGTGTATCTTTTCTATTATTGTGAATCACAAAATACACTGATTTCCTGTACATCCTATACATAAGATAACTGCGAAGGCTATTGTTTGTGGGCAAGATCGATTTAAGCCCCTTTCCTCTGATAATTTTCCAAACAATGTTTACATGCAATTACTGTTGGCGTATACATTTCTGCTTGTTAGAGATAGGATATGGGAACACAATAGCCCGTGCAGGCTTATTGTAAATAGAATAAGCTAATAAAACAGTAGACTGAAAATACACTTTTCGAGTTTTGAATTATTCGTAATGCAATTGTGTTTTATATAGACCTAGTCTCTCTTAAGATGGCCCAGTTCGATCGAAAATGTAGGAGAGATATTTAGCATTTGGTGATGCCGGGTTTCAAACTTTTTCTGCTCTTCAGAACTTATGATCTAATGTGCACTGAGGCTGACCTCATATGAAGAATTAAAGTCTGTATATTGCAACGAGTTCGGCATTAGATGGTTAATCGTAAATTCGTTGTCCATATAATATTGGTTACTTCGTCGCTCTTTACTGTAGAATTACACACATGCATTGTGAGGAACAGGCGTCTTGTTTTTATAAGGGAACTCTTCGTTCTCGAAGAGCAACCAGCCGCTGAAACTTGGTTACGGTAGTGTCTGTTGCAGGCACTACTGTTTCTTTGTAATTGGGTTGCCCTACATTCTGCTCCCATTATGACCCAGGCACTTCTGGTCCACTAGAGTCTGGTGACAGCAAATTCTTGATATTTTTAATATTATCATGTGTCCTTCACAGTAGCTATCAAAAGGCAGGGAACGTTTAAAGTATACATAAATGTGCATCGTAGTGAAGTTGGTTCTGACATGAACTGGTGTATGTTGTTAGCAGCGTCGAAGCCTCAGTTTCATTGTTTCGTGTGTTCCGTGGATTTCTAGTTAATCGGTTTCTTAGGGCAATATTTGGAGACGGTCGAAATGTGTTCAGGAATTGCTTTACATTTGGAACCAAGTAGTTCTGCATCATGTTATACTTGTCTAATCAGTATTACATGTTCCTTATACAGCATGGTACAAGGGTCACTTGACAGTAAGTAGATGTTTACTGAGACAATGATTCGTTACGTTCAGTATTTGTAATTAAACGGTGCTGTAATCAGCGATATCGAACATTTTAAATAGTAGGTCAGGTATTTTGTCAGTAAAATTCAATTAATACAATTAATAAAATTAATTAATCAATTCAATTAATACAATTAATAAAATTCAATTAATACGTAAATATGAGTTTACCGTGCATGTATAAATACCAATATATACGTCGGACCGAATCAGGGCATGATTAAACGCCATACGGCAGTCGTAGTAGAGAACATCCCGTTGTGTTTAAGTATAATATTAAAATGAAATAAAATATATACTTGTGTGCCACCCTATATACAAAATCGCATCATCAACTATGCGTGCATAGTTATTTCTTGTACAATGCGTAAAAACTGTTAAATAGGCTCAAACATATCTACAAAAATCCCGCACAGTCACAAATTAACGGAGATGTTACCAGTTAGACTCGAAATACACTAAGCCTATATATGTACCTCTTTAACGAACGTTTTAAAAATTCAACCAACTATACGTACTTATTATTGCACCTCATTTGTTTTATCACGCTACGACCATACCCAGACGCGTGGCGTTATGTATTGTACATGTTAATAATAAGATAGTATTAAACCGCATGCCCTACGTCATGACTTCAGTAGACACTGTATCGTCATTTCCGATAAGCCTTAGCTGTTAGAGCCGCCGTGCTCATGCGGCAACTTCTCCGTCACTTTTGTAATGGGTATAATCTAAACGCAACGTTGCAGGCGTTACAGAATTCAATACCCTGCGGTAATCAATACTGCTGTCCGGTGAAACCGGAGGGCTGGGGTTTGTGCTTCCTGTAAACGGAAAAACTAATTAATGCTACACGTCATCAGAGGATCCGAAGCTTACTCACTATACTGTGAAGTTTACGAGCTGGAAACCGTCCAATCCGATATTCGATTCCCGGCGAGGGTAAGCGATCGGTTTCCTTTCCACATCGTCCCGACTGGCACTGGGGGCCAGGCGGCCTCCTATCCAATGCATGCGGAGGGCTTTTCCTACGGGGTTAAATCGACAGGGACGTGAAGATGACAACTTCCGCCTAGTGTCGAAATCAATAACATGTGGAGTTACACCTTCCCTCCTTTCTCGTTTTCATGGTACGTTGCTCAATTCATCACGAAGTCAAATTGACTAACACACCACCACCATTCCCCCAGCTCAGTGCGTGGAGTGATTCAGACCGGTTGCTTGTTTGCGCGGATAATTCATTCGCTGGACTGAGAATTCGTTAATTTCTAGAATTAAGTGTTTTAAAAACAATATTCGAATGTGATAATGAGTTCCTACACATTTGATGATTTTGAAAAAGAAGTGATACGAAAACAGTTACTGATTTTTTCACATTGACATAATGTCGACTAGGAAAACTTGAACTTTTATCTCTATACCACCTAAAGTGATACTGTTTTTGAAAAACTATATATTGCGGTCTGCTGTTCGATTGTGTTGTGATGTTAGAAGCTAACAGTAAACAGTCATTAAAAGTCATTAAACAAGTTATTATTTACTGATGTAAAGTAAATATGAGGTTACCGTGTATGTAGTGTGGGCCCGGTAGCTCAGTCGGTATAGCAACTGAGCTACGGGCTGGAAGGTCCGGGATATATATATATATATATATACATATATATATATATACTTCGTCACACACAACTAATAAAGTATAAGATAGTTGTGTTTGACGAAGTATGTATGTTGTTTCATTTTAATATTATATTGTGGTCGGTTGCTCTCGAACACGAAGTTTTATCACATACCTAGAGAATAATTTGTCTCAAAGTTAACTGAACTGGGTGCTGCCCTCCAGCAGCAAAGTGACTTAAACATTACTTTATCTCACACACTGCATTTTATTCAGAGAATTATTTTGTGTCATTGGGTTTTTAGTTGTAGGCACAGATGATAGCGCCTTATTAAAACGGCCCTTAAAAAGGGAATGTGGATCTGGACTGAGATCAAATGACAGAAGGTAGGATTCAGTGGCGTGTCATTTCACAGTAATCAACATCTGAAGTTCATACAGTTGTGAAGAATGCCTTTGTCAGCTCAGCAACTATCAGCGTCTGGAGAAGTATTCTGCCCCGTTTGTAGTTTAAAATATTTTTGAGTTTTGAGTATGCGTAGTTGTTTACGATTTGTGACAGTCCGCTTGCAGCCGAGGAGTGCCCACTGACCCACACATTTTTCCCTAACCTCTTGAGGATAACTGGGGGACATGAATAACGTGGGGCGCGATTTGTGATAAGCAACGAGCCGTGTCAAGAGGGCGGCACATCAAAGGCAGCGGTTTTGTAATTGTTGCTTTTCGCTTCTCAGTTGGGAGGGGGGGGGTGCGTAAGGGAGGGCTTGCGAATTGTTGAACCCCTACTGCACGCGACACCCTCAGCAATGTGTTGAAACCTTCCACCTCTCGCCTAATGGAACCAGGTTTGAGGGATGTTAATAGGTATCTGGGGCATACATAGTGGTAAGGGCACGTACAGGGTGCTGATGTGTGATACAAGGGACAATGTGTAGGGTGAAGTGTTGAAAAGCGTAGAGGGTTTGGTTTGAAGGGTAGAATGTGCAACAAGGGACTAGACACCGAAAATGTTGTTTGCGGAAGGGAAGGGGGCTGTTATGGTACAAAGTTATCTTGGTGTTCCTCGCTCACTCCAGGCTGTGTCGTAACCATCTAACGGACAAACTGCACGTAACAAATATCTGTAAGTTACAATTCGGAGTAAGCTGTCAGTTTGTGGAATGGACGGGAGTTTCTTATGAGAGTTATCGTGGTTTTCCTCGCTCACTCCAGGCTGGGTCGTAACCAGTTAACGGACGGATTTTATGTAACAAATATTTGCTATTCACCATTCAGATTAAGCACTCAGCACACGGAATGTAAATTATTAAGACAAAACAGTTCGTGTTATTTAAGGAAATATTCTAATATAACTATGAGAATCGTCTAAAACTAATAATTGCTTTTCTTTTAATGTTTAAGTGGTTGTTACAAAACGTAACACCTGCGCTCTAACGTTGCTGTTGTCTGCATTTTGCGCACACAGCCTAAGCATGTATGGTAGAATGCCTCTGATAATAAATAGCGCCTATTGTTTTAATGGCTCTAAGCAATTTGCCTTCCAAACAAAAATGCGTGCTTTTTGACTTGTATTAACGGAATTTGGAGTATTATTTAGAGGAAATGAGAGGAAAGTATTAAAATGGATTTTAAATAAATAGGACAGGGACAAGTGGAGGTCTTTCGTGAAAACAGTACCGAATCTTCACTAGTCACAAAATAGGTCTAATGGAAATATCCTGAATAGCTGAGAAACTGTTAGCTTCTCGAGAATGATTCTGTTCCCTGGAGTTAGGTACATGAAGTTAGGTACATGAAGTTAGGCACATGAAATTAGGCACATGAATTTAGGTACATGAAGTTAGGTACACGAAGTTAGGCACACGGAGTTAGGTACATGAAGTTAGGTACACGAAGTTAGGCACAAGAAATTAGGCACATGAAGTTATGTACATGAAGTTAGGCACACGAAGTTAGGCGCATGAAGTTAGGTACATGAAGTTAGGCACACGAAGTTAGGTACATGAAGTTAGGCACATGAAGTTAGGTACATGAAGTTAGGCACAAGAAATTAGGCACATGAAGTTAGGCACATGAAGTTAGGTACATGAAGTTAGGCACATGAAGTGTGTGCTTCAGTATTTGACTGTTATTGTCCCTTCTCCGATCTTGTAATCGCTGTTACACTTTTAACGGGGCTTTATTGAATGCTTATGTTGGCAGCTTAGATGGAAGAGATTAGGCCTGATAATGAGTAATGAGTAATCAATAAAAACATTATGGTAGTTTGCTCAGTGTTATGTTTAGCCTTCAATGTCATATTGCTACATTTGCTGTTGTTAAAGTAACATAAATTACGTTACGATTCATAAGACCCGACACATATTATTAGCTTAACTGTACTTCGGAGGCGGAACTGGAGCAAAGATTACAGAATTACGGAGGTTTTACTTTTACTGCTACGTAAACGCAAAAAGCCGGTAGACCCTCTCAGTAGGATACTGTGAAGTGTGCAATATAGGAAATACGACCTTTCACATTAAGTGCATGCCTGATTGTTTGCTATCGTGGGCCTCTTAAGTTTTCTTTTTAAGTGTGTTGTTTAACGATCCCGTCAGTTACTAAGATAATATAACGTCGGTTATAGACGGGTAAATGGGAGTGTGACATTGGGAGAATGACACTGAAATGGGAAAATCGCTGCACACAAGATAAACCAGTCGAAGTGTCACCACGAACCCCCATAGAATAGCCCTGGATTGAACCCGGATATGAATGATGAGAGGCCGACGTCTAACAGCCTGGGCCATGACAGGCTACCGCAAGTTGTTGTGAATATCTGAGCTTTCAGTTCCTTTTAGAACACCTGGCTGATTTTACATGAAATGTTGCCCAGACACCATGCATTGGAAATTCATATAGTCAGCGTAGTTCAAATAGGTGCGCTGACAACCAGGGTTTGATTTCCAGTAGGGGTAGTTACTGTTTCCTTCTCCATCACGGCTGTATCGTTTCGAGAGCATACTCAGCCTCATAAAGAATGAGCAAAGGAGTTATTTCCACAGAGACAGAGCAAAGGCGACGTCTCAGAGCATGTAGATGGCCTCGTGGGGTGACCGTAATTAGGCGCACGTGAAGCGTTACCTTTCAAACCCGAAATAATGACGTCATTAGCAACAAAACTGTGAAGGACGATGCATGGTTTTGTAAAGAGAGGAAAAGACTCTTAAAAATAGCGTTCGATTCATATCCACTATTTTAAAAGCCTAGTGTTAGTGGGGTTTGGTCTGCATCAAACATCTTAGAAACAAAACGTGCAGCTTTTATAGACTAGCAGACATTTGAGTGCTTTTATGTAAAAGGCGCCGTTCTATTAGCGATTTTTAAGATTTATTTTCTCTTGCTAAGAACCAACGAAGATTAATGCCCGAGAGAGAGAGAGAGTCTAAATTTGTAACTATTTGTATCGTGTGAGTCATTAACCTTTAGACGCCTAATGTCAACTATAGTTGACGTACCGCAACGCTAACCTCCAATGTTGCATTTTATATATTTGTTCAACAAATATACGTACCGAATATTTTAAAGACGGTACATACTCTCCGTTTTTTTTCCATTCAAAACGCAGTTTGTTTCATAATTCTAACGTATTTGGTTCCTGTATTATTCACCACATTTTATATACAGGGCGTGCGAAAATTAAAAATATAATTCCTGCGCCAAAAGGTTAAACAGTGGTCTGTCCCTTTGAGGACATTCAACTGAAATATTTAAAAGAAATTATTGTATTACTCATGGGTAATTAAAGTATTACTCGTCAAAAGGTTTCTTGGACTCTAAATTCAAAACTTCAAAAAAAATTAAAAATACTTTTAGGTTTTCCGAATTCACCGATTTCAGAGATTAGTGAAATACTACAGAGATTATTTTATGTCAAGTTAAGCCTGTGTGATGAGCCTGGCGGGAAGTCTGAAATTCGGATTACACATTTCCAGGTTCTTGCGGACACGAAGATTCTTTGGAGCATGCAGTGGCTACTCAACTTATCGTGAGATTATTTTGGGCCATTAGCTGCACGTCTCGTACGATCATACTCGCTGCTTCTAACGCCCTTCTAGCACTCGGCTCGCATGCAGACAGATGGTCCCAGGACAAATGTTCTTATTAGATTACAGAACGAGCAGTCCACACGCGATATTTCCCTGCCCTGCACTCTAAACATCTAACTTTTATCACGTTGCCTGCCACACACCATCGTCATTTATCGTTTGTACCGATGAGTGGGGTTCATTCAGACATGACGTAAGAGCAGGCTAACATTCTGCGCACGTGATTTTATTTTGTAAATTATTTCATTTAATGTGAGCCGGATAGCGCAGTCGGTGTAGCAACTGGCTATGGCCTTGACGATCCGGGGTTCGAATCGCGGTAGCAACAGGATCGTCGAAGACGACTATGGAGCCAACAAAGCCTCCTCTCCGTGAGGTTCCGCGAGTTTTGCCTGGAGTAAAGCGGCCTGGGGCGTGAATTGGACCACTTACCTGAATCGAGTACAGAAGGTAGCAATAAGGGCAGCTATTTCTCTACTCTCCTACATGCCTTCATGGGGTGAACGAGGACAGCAAATTTGTGTCTTACACTTATAAGGATATTCTTATTTACAAGCCGAAAGGGTGTCGATGGCAGATGGATGAAATATGAGTACGGAACACTGGTGGGATGATACCGACGAGGGAAACCCGAAGTACTCCCAGAAAAACTCCATTCAAGTGTTATGTTATCGACCACAAATCACACATGCACTGGCCTGGCTTCGAACTTGGGCTTTCTCGGTGACAGACCTGAGCCATGACACTGCCCTGTTGTGGTTATTGCGGCTGATGCTTATAAAAATTTAATGATATTTGGTTGTATCTAAACTATTGATGTTTTAGTTACAACTTAGAGAATATGCAGGATTTTTCAGGAGGAATAGTAAATATTTTAGGAGGTAGTAGTATGGACTATTCCGAGTAAATAAGTTCATATAAACATGTGTCCAATTTTCAATGGGTGTGGAGATACAGCTGTTTGAATGTTACGCATAAAAAGCCTTACAACAAGTAGGAAGGAAGGACAAATGACGTATTGATTGCATTTATTGGCTACGTAAATGATCTCAATAAATTGCAACAGTTCGAATTAAGTGTTCCAAAAATCCCACCATCGAATGCGATACACTATTCAACCCTCTTGGCAACAGTACATGTAGCTCTCCTGAAGTCGTCTTGGCGTTCTTGCTTTATGAGGGCAGCACTATTCATAATGCGAGCTCCCAATTCGCCTCTTGTGTTTACTTTTTCTTTGTAGACTTCGTTTTTCATCCAGCCATCCCCACAGACAAAAATCTAATCTGTACGTGCCAACTTCAAACAGCTGTATCTTCACACCCATTGAAAACTGGGCACGTTTATATGAACTCCCTTACTCGGAATAATCCATACTACCCCCTCCTAAAATATTTACTATTCCTCCTGAAACAATATATATATATATATATATATATATATATATGTGTATGTGTGTGTGTGTGTGTGGGTGGGTGTGTATGTGTGTGTGTGAGTGTATGTGAGTGTGTGTGTGTGTATGTGTATGTATGTACGTGTGTGTGTGTGTGTGTGTGTGTGTGTGTGTGTGTGTGTGTGTGTGTGTGTGTGTGTGTGTGTGTGTGTGTGTGTGTG
>Ga0123354_10011918_pt1 | contig 13462 bp, 8 predicted proteins | sample TergutLab28metaG_2_FD_97872 | JGI IMG/M metagenome (GOLD analysis project Ga0123354, IMG submission 97872) | Labiotermes labralis P4 segment gut microbial communities from Petit-Saut dam, French Guiana - Lab288 P4 | ecosystem: Host-associated > Arthropoda: Insects > Digestive system > Gut ... | reverse complement strand
CAGCCGGGCCGGCCACCCCCCCCCCCCTTTCTGGTCGGCACTGTCTGCTCTATACAGCTTCCTTAAAACACGAAAAATTTCTCAAAACTTCCAGTGGCTTATTTGGGTTCACATAAAACTTTTAAAACCATCGTGACTACAAAATCTGTGACATTCAATTTCCGATGTCGGGGGGCTGTGACCTGGTAGCCCCCTCCCCGTGGGTGCGCCCCTGGTCTACTACATGTTAGACCAGTCTTCACGACCCAGCAAATTTATTTTAGTACTTGTAAAGAACAAATGTATATTTCTGTGACAGGTTTTCAGGATTTCCCACTCGTGTGTCGTGCTTTAGCCTGCAGCCCGGACACTACTCCAGCCTAACTGCACCTAACCTCCAACCTACAGCAGACCAAGAACGAAACGACCAATGCGGTAATCAACATTATAGTCGAGAACTCCTGATGATGGGTATAGTAATGCCCGAAACATGTTGAGCCTATAAGAAGTACAATAAAATAATAAGTGGCATCTAGTTGCTTTTTAATTCTTCAGTTATCACAGTGATGCACGGTCCAATAAACATCAAATTCCCTCTTCCTTTACCAACAATTCTCGTACTAATGCCCATTAGTCTTTTGTACCATCGTTGAGAGTAAATGTGAACGCTCAGTAGCTGATGTCGCGTCTCTTGGATCCAGAGATTACTCCTTGTACGCTGCACCGTGAAAATCGGCTTCTAAACATCTCTTAAATGTGCCGGATTTCACCAGTCCAGGACTAATGTTTTGCTAATTACACACAGAAAGAATGTGAAAATAGAATCCGTTTACCGTGAAATATTTATAACAAATTGCATGTCAAAGGAAGCCACCATTTGCAAGCTGTGTGCTTGCTAACTGTCACGACTCAGAACCAAGACATAAGATTAATTGCAGGTTCCGATATGTTGCGGGTTTTAGTGTCAAGGACGAAGTGCGAGCAAAGAAATAATGACGAATTATCCTAATTTATAATGAAGATATTCTAATTAGTTTATTCATGCATTTTTTTAGAATTATAATCACACACTACTGTATGTTACCAGGGTGATGAAGTCTAGAAGGGTAAGGTGAGTAAAGCATGTAGCACGCATAAAGGAAATGGGAAATAAATAAAAATATATATGGAATTCCTGATGACAAAATCAAATGTGAAAATGATATGGTGAATATCTGGATGATGTAATAGGTGTTCGTACTGAAAAAGCCACTGGTGAAGGGGATGGAGAACATGATTAATATTTTGGAGCCTAGTGGCTACTTTACGTACCACCAGGTTTAAAATTACAAAATTCTGCGTTCTGCCCACGGAGTGTATTTATATGTTATGTATAAATCTCAGAAGAAAGAGCGGTTTTTACTGTACACATTATAAAATTACTAGTTTTTACAACATAGACGGACTGTGTTTACTGGTGGTATGAAATTTATATTGAAGATGGGAGTGACAGGTTTCCCGAAACGTCGGTAACCAGCTACCAACCTTCGCTGTTTCGCGCCTTCAGAAGACCGAAGGCCTAGAGTAGATATTAATTTATACCTCGAGTTCGAAGCCGGATTCATTACAAAAAAGTCTAAGGTTAATCAATTGTCGGAAACGCATTTGTAAAAGAATCGCCTTCGCGTTCAGTCCTCTTAGTCGTAAATTAACTCGTTACATTGCAACTTTCAGCTTCTTGTGGCAGGTGAACGACACCCCAGTCCACGTTACGGTACCAAACTTTCGTCATCGGGCATTCTGACGACTTCCAGCGCGCGAAATCAGTTGGGTGTGTGATCTAAGTTACTCTGTCAGGGTCCACCGCATTCCTACACAAGTTCTGTTAGTGAACCCTATCACATGGCTGTCAAACTGAACTTGAGGTCGGCCAATAGGCCTTCCGAAACAGGCCCTCGCAAATTATTGAACAGGAAATCATGTTATAATGCTCGAAATAGTGTACCAGTACGGAGGTTAAATTTGGATTTATCGGATTCGACGGTTGAAATATGTTGAATTAAGTATGCGCGTTGCTTAGTAGCTGGGACAACAGAACCAAGGAGTGTGGAGATCAGCGTTGAGGAACTTCAGATCATGATCTGAGAAGAAAAATTTTACTGAATTTGCCTTCTAACGTATGTGTGTTAAAACAGAAGAAAGAAGACGCTTATAAAATGCAAATATAATGGCAATAACAGAATAGTTACAGACAGTGTTGTAGCTAGGTTCTGTGATACCTGGGATCGTGTCTTGTGGTCGTATCTAAGATAACCAGTTTGAGCGTTGAGTGAGATGATGTAGGTAGGTGTACGGTTTTGCAAATTAAACCGTAAAAAAGGTTCTGCGTACGTGTAAAATAATTTTAATACATTAGGAAATAATCTGGATTTTAGAATTTGCAGGTAATAGTAAAGTGACGTTGCTGATAGGAACTTCGAAATGTCCGCATGTATGTGACTGTTGACAGTATGCTTTTTGTACGCTGGAATTTGGGACTCCCCAGTATTGCCAACACGGCCGCGCGACAGGAAGGACCACGGATTACCTGGAAGAAAAGATGAGTAAAACTGCACTACGTTGAAGCAGTGCATTAGTGCCAACAAAGAGAAACGATTCCTGACGTCTAACCCACCACGGTAAAATTCAATGGACTCCTGTAGCAAGGTCGTGTGGAACCGAAAGCTGCTTGGACGTCGTTGCTTTTAGCCGGCATGGCTCAGTGGCTCTGTTTACTACCATATAGACGACAGAGAAAGGAAAATTTGCGTGCAAGTTGTATCACTTAATGAGAGTTATTAACATGTGGAAGAATGTATAGATAGTACTACTCAAAGTAATGAATAAGATTTTGTGTCTCTGGTCTGTGTGAGTGACTACAGAAAACTTATTCTGCACGGGACCACAAATTGGTCATACATACAAAAACACTGTTGCATCCCCATTCCTTGCCGAGTGGTAGGCAAGGGAGTTAGGGTTTTTTCGTGGCTAAAAATTCCATTCAGCTAAGTATGAGGTTTTATTGCTGATAGACTTAGAGTGTTCAGAACAAGGTACCAACGTTTGCGTCACTCTAATATGGGGATGACTCAGGTCCCCTACAGTTGAAGGTTGTTGCCAGAGAACGTACGAAGACAGAAGTCTGTGAATACACCCATGTTCAAATCTAGTTAAGCTGGCACAGAGCAGCGAGCTGCTCTAATTAGTGCAAATGTTGAAGACTCACTCTCTTCAGTACTTTGCCCTATAAATTCTGCACAGAACTCAGTAGATTATTTTGCTATTCTGAGTAAGGTTCACAATACGATTTCATATGCAGGTCCCCTGTTGATCGACTGCATGGTTATAGTGAGCGAGGTTCGTTGCACAGTCTCAAAAATACAGGTGCCATCAGAAGTTACAATCTACATTAGTACAATATGTAGCATAATATATGATTGCAATCAATCATATTCACAGACTCCACGGTGTCCCCTTTTTCGGATATCCAACAACATTGTGTAAATGTAATAATATTTCCACAGTCATTATATTTTCAAGCGCTGTTTCTCTGAAAACTTTATGTAAGGGTAAGAAGAGAGGCAGACGGGATTTTGATGGGAAAATTGAAAGACGAATTGGTGAAGACCTAGACGAAGGTGAAGAATATTAAACTGGATCACCAGGTATAGGTTTGTACAGCGTGCATTTGTTTCACGCATCTCGTCATAAGGAGAAGCGGTGGACTCTTGGAAACATGCTAATGGGCCCCACGGTTGCGTTAAGTTGGGATGAGGAACTATTTTAATCTGTTCCACGGAATTACAATTATACTTAAATATTCAAAAAAATTGATTACTAATTATCAGGTGCTGTGTAAAATTGCATTACAGAAGACTCATTAATGTTGATGGAATTTTATTCACTCGGTTCCAGCATTCCTACGGTGCAATTGTGTTCACCTCAAGTTCTAGGTTAATAAGTGCGCCAAACATCAGTGGCAAGGATCATTCTCTGTGTGCTAATAATCCGTGGCAAAGAGAAAGAGGTAGTCGGAATGCCTGTGATAAACTTGAGTCATCGCAGAAGTTTAAAAGTGGCTAATTCGGTGTGGTGTTGTTTGTGTTTTATGTTCGTCAGATCACAGTGAATAATTATTATTATTTTAAATTTCACAGACAGTAATAGTGTACGTAAGTTATGCTTTATGTAGTGATGTTTGACTTGTCCATCACGTATTTTTGATTACTTATTGGATACAGTGCATTGCAATGTACGAAGAACTGCATGACAAACTTAAGAATTTTGTGTTTAGTTGCTTGGGGAAATTGAGAGGAAGTGTGCAGTCGTTGGCAAGTTTTAAAAACCACTGTCCCAATGCGTGTCATTGTTGTACTTGGCGTTTGAGAGGTGTGATTGTATACCAGTATAATCACAGAATTTTTCTGTGTGCCTACTTATGTGTATGTTGTTGTGCTTTCTATTATATTATTCTGTAGGAAAAGTCACCAGAGGAGGAGAGAACACTGGTACAACAAAGAGAAGGAACTCTTTGCCATCTAAGATGAACTTTTTCCCACAGGAAGTAACAGATACTTAGCTCACCACTATCCTAGAACAGATAATCATTGCAAGTATAGTTTTTATAATGTGAAGGTAATAGTTATTTTGTGTAGTATGTGTATTGTGTTATGACATCTGATAACGCACTACACTGCATAATAAAATGTAGATCACCAAATAATTTCAAGGTTACAAAATTACAAAGGAAGGGTTTGGCAGGGCAAGTAGGATGCATGGGAGTTTTCAGAAATTATATACTTTGTCAGTCAGAGAAAGTGAATGGAAGAAGAAATTTTACACAGATCGTTCACAGTTCAATCGAAGAAATTAATTGGGAGGCCTAGACATAGATGGAAGATCATCATCTCAGATAAAGTATGATGGTGGTTGGATTGGTCTTGGTGAGGGTTCTTGTAAACCCAGAATGAATGTTCATTCTCTAAGTCAGGTCTGACCAACATGCAGAACGCAGCCATGTGTATAGTTTCAGCAGCACAATATACATACATACATTCATATTCATTCCCCCAATTCCATGGAGCTGGATTGCTCGCGAAATATAGAACACGTCATATAAAACACACAAAACAATCACAATGGAGCCATTAACACGTGCTCCTAGTCATTTCCACAATCCAAATACTTCAGTTCCAACATAAGAGTGCATATAGAATATTAAACATTCTTAAAAGGCTAGCATGATACATGAAAAAGAATTGTAAAATGTAAAATTAAAACTATACAAATAATTTGTTAAACAAACAACAAATTTGTAACAAACTATACAGTAAGTCTGCGTAACATAGTATGGCAACTTTATTAGCAGAGAAAATTTTTACAACCTGTGTTCATCACTTTTAAGACAGAACGCAGTAAACCAACTTTTATTTGTGTTTTATTGAGTTAAGTAAAGCCAACTACCTCATCATTCAACCATACTTTTAGTGTAACTTAACTGTTTTTAAATAATCACCTTCTAGTTAATTGAATCCCCTCCAGCCCTCTTTCAAAATATGTATACACACGTGTAACCCTCAGGTGAGCCCTTAAGGCATACTGTGGCCCTTCTGTGGGTTGAAGTTGGCCATCTCTTCTCAAAATTTGTCTCTCTTGGACATTTGATATAATTCCTATGGACTGTATTTTATTATACACGGTAAATTATAATTCTAATATGCCTTTAAACTTACGTTATACAGAAACATGGTACAGTGTTGATGTAACTGTCCTTTATTTGTTGTGCACTTTGAAATCTTCCATACTTAAAGAATGTGTATACCTAATTGCCATCTGTTATTTATATTCTGTTACTTAATTAGTACATGTATGAATTCACGTATTTTGTTATGGTGCACTGTGTGTCTCTAGTAGGATTGACATGCTGATGCGTGGTTTAGTTGCATTAGTGTTTCTGACATTGATGAAGTACCTGAACACTCAGCATGTTCCTTTGCAAAGTTTATATCCATGGTGTTACAATGCAGGAGACCATAATGTGAACATATATATTCAAATGTATGTTTATATAGATCCAGCACTGGCCCTCTGCCCATTTTGGTTACCTTAGTGCCCACTGATGTACATATTTTCAACAGTAAAGTGTTAAGGGAAGAACAAAGAAGTGTTCTACTATTATTTATCATTGATTAAAATAAGAATTTGTGTTCAGTGTGGAAGCTGCATGGCCCTGGGCTGTTTGAAATTCAGTTACCTAGTCCTCAGTATTTTACATTATCGGTAAAAAACTTTGTTTCTTTTATGTTTACATGTGTGTTTTCCCGTAACATAACTCAACAGAAAGCCCCATCATTTCAAGATGGTTTTATGATTCTAAAGCTATTCTTAACATATATATCCCACAGGAAACAAATAAAGGAGTCTTCCCATCTACTTTATTTCAGCCGTCATTTGGTTTTCAAGTTCCCGAAATTTGTATCTAATATTCGCAGAGGATGTGGGTGGTAGGAATGAGGCAGGCTAGTTTTATTGGGTAGTGTTTCATGACTGTTGCACAGCTCCTTTGTACCAGCATTGCAAATTCTGGTTAGCATATTTTGTGTATATATGATGGTCAATCACAAAAAACTTCACATTTCATATATTTTAGGTCCTTTATATTACCTTATAATAAGAATGGTTAATATTTAATTCTACTGCTGTCGCACTATTCTACATGTTTCCCGCCACATTGTGGCAATTATCATTTGTGAGATGAGCTTCTCTGTTACCTGTTGCATAAGCCCACGTGTCACATTTGTTTCCACTTTGCAGTGATCTTTCAGTTTATGGCCATACAGATTTTGCTTCAACTCTAGAAGCAGACATCAGTTGCTCAGTGCCAGCTCAGGACTCATTGTGACATATTTCAAGATTTCCCACCAACAATGCTATAGTAGTGGCAGAATCACTATAGCAGTGTGTATCCAAGCATTGTCTCCCAGAAGCAGAACACTTTAGTCAGCAGTCCAGAACACATACAGTTAATGGCCTTTTTGTTGTTCATCCTATCATATATTTATACAGAAACAATAACAATAACAGTGGAGCCAACTTTTATGTTTAAAAAACCTTAAATACATTTCTATAGTAAAACCAACAAGATGCACCAATGTATCAAAATTTATTTTACTTTGGAATGATACTCTACATGTTTCAGATGGTCTTTCCATCCATCATCAGGAGTTCAAGGCTGTACATACAGCAACAGGCATTTGTCAAACAGATATTGCTGTCTGCTTGCTAGTGGGTACCTGCCAGCAACCAGATAGCAGCATCTGTTTAACAAATACCTGTTGCTGTATGTACAGTCTTGAACTCCTGATGATGGACGGAAAGACTGTCCGAAACATGTAGAGTATCATTCCAAAGTAAAATAAATTTGATACATTGGTGCGTCTTGTTGGTTTTACTATAGAAATAATATTACAATGCATGGCACTATGAACGCCTTAAATACATGTTGTATATTGAATCTAAGTTTTTGTACAGCCTGATGTGTGCTTATGTGATAAGTCAGAACATGTAGCTGGGTTTTTTTTAAATATACAAGTTGCTTTCCTGCTACTGTTGCATTGAATGGCCACTCTTAAATGGTCCATTGCTGAACTGCCTGCAGTTGTATTGGTTGTTGCACCTTTTTGCTTGATGTGTGTGAACAAAACATACTTATATTTCCCAAACATAGTAAAAATCATTTCATCGTATGACTTCACAATCTTGAATTTTTTGTTCTTTGGGACCAGGGGTTTCTTTATTATTCTGTTGTGGCACATTCTGTTTCCAGAGTGTGGTGAGGAGCACACGTATCATCGTCGGTGGCAATGGCCGTAAGAAATTTTTGACCCCTGACAGAATACTGCTGCAGAAATGACGGAGCACAGACTCTGAAACCCTAACACCTGAATGATCTAGACGATTGTTCCATGCAGCAGACTGATATATTGGTTGGGACCATGTGGCTGGTGAGTCAGCTGTCAGTCAGTTTTTGTCTGTCACTGTGTGATGTTGATTGCTGTGGTGTTTATGGAATGAGACTGTACTTCATTCATTTAATATTGCTATACTTTATGCTCCCAAACATTGGCGTAATTTGGGGGGGGGATGCCCCCCCTCCCCCCCAATATACTTTTACCTGAGAATAGTTTTCTTTACTACTGAATTGAAGAGGAGCAAATAAGAAATTGGAGTGAGGTTGGGAAAGGGGTGTATGTATATTAAGGACTGACTTCAAACCAGTCTTCCTGCGCTTTTCTAACTTGACTTCTCGACTCTTAATACCCTTGGTCAATTTATGTTTCCCTCGCAGTAGCCCAGTTATGCTGGTGCTTCCAAAAAAGTGTATTTTATTAAAAATAAATTTTTGTGATTTTGAGGTTAATTTATATTTTTATTACTGCTGTTTGATAAGTTCTTGGAGCTAAATAGGCTTTTTAATTTAAAAATGGATTGTGATGATTCTTGACAGTTTTGTCTGCATTAATCATGCACATGTAAGTCCCTTTGTGCTTATTTAAAATAGGACTACACGATATTTTCAGACTCTGAATTATCTGCAGGGGTTATACAACCTTGGATAAATGGGCCTATGTGTTGTGGGATTAGTTCAGTAAACTTGGAATTTTAACTCTTTATTTTCAATATAGTTTCTCAGTTCTTATATTTGTTGTAAAGCATAAGGATATATTTACATTTAACATTGAACTGCATAAGATAAATACCCGCCACAAATTGGATTTACATGTTCCTTCAGTGAACTTAACTAAAGTTAGAAAAGGAGTTTATTATTCAGGTATCACATTATTCAACTCCCTGCCTCTTGGTATCAAGAAAGTAGCACATAATACGAATAAATTTAAGCATGAATTGAAAAAGTTTCTTATAAAAACTTGTTTTATTCTGTTGAAGAGTATATGGATAGAGATGCTACATTTGGTGTTCTCCAGTAATTAATTCATTATGTATTTTAAATAAAGTTTGTTACCTTATGTACATTTCAACAACATGATTGTTGTTGACATGTACAAAATTATATATAAAACCCTGTACTTAAATTCTGTAGTTTAACTTAATGTTTATCAGTTCTTTTATACATGTATTTATTTATGTCAAGACATATTCTATGTAGTACGTTAATCTAACTTATTGACAAATTCCACATCCAAAGGACATGTACCAGTATGGATCGATGAATGCAAATAAATGAAATGAAATGAAATGTAGGGGAGCAAAGCGGCCATATTCGATTAAGCCCAAAGTGAAAGAGAATATTTGTACATAAGAGACTGGAGGTAACAGGAGACTACAGTCAGTTACATGATGAGGAACTGTGTAATGTTTAGGCTGCTCCTTGCCAAATTTATTGCAATTATCAAATCAGGAATGAGATGGGCAGGACATGTAGCATGTACAGAACAGAGATGCGCTATCTCTTGTTGTGTGAGAACCTGAAGGAAGTGGCCACTTGTAAGAGGGAGGACTTAATGTCTGGGTAATATTTTAATGTACCTTTCAGGAAGTTAAATAGAAGGGCATGGATTGAACTGAGAATTGACACCAGGGTCGGAATCTTCTGAACTTGGTAATAGACTTCGTGTTTCTTAGTAGGCATGAATTTCTTGACCATCTGAGCAACCATTACAATTCCATTGTCGAGGAAGACTCTGCTTCATGTAGTTAGTTAAATGTAACCCAATGAGGCTCAGAAAGTAGTCTCAAGGATCGCCTTGCTGCATATCTTCCTCAGTCTGTTCAACCTTTTTTTCCATCGTACTTTTCTGTTTTACCTTACAGTCGTCTGGCCAGTGATGTTGCCAGTGATTCCAAGGTGATATCTGCGTTAGCGGCAAGCGTTTTAGTATGGTTTAAACAGTCACTGATAACCAGTACCATAGTCACTATGCTGACTGGGCTACCCCGTTAAATGTAGCAGCAGGCACTGAAGAGTATGTTGTAGTCGGTGTTGTGAATAAGCTGCGGACTGTACTGTACCAACGAGAAGAGGTCAAACCCGCTGTGACGATGGGTAGGCAGGGTACGGTCTGTACCTAGCGCGGTTCTAGCATTGCTTTTCAGTGTTAGGCGTACCACTGATGATACGCGGACAGTCGACTGGTGGTACGTGAAGAAATTTAGGAAAAAGTTGTTCAATAATCTAAATCTAGAAACGTTAATTGAACTATTAAACTTGTTTGAAATGTCTTGAAATGTGGAGAAAAACGTATATAAAATGTATACCAAGATATTATTCCACTGTTCGAATGTAAATACAGACTCTCCTCTGTCCTCTAATCGCATTAAATTAGAAAAGTAGCACCTGCTAAACTTGAGATTCCCGCAGCGTTGCGAAACGTCCCAGAAGACCAGTATCCTGAAAGTAGGCACTAATATTTGCAGTGCCTAGCGGTACGGGTACATATTTTGTATTGTGTAGTGGTACGCGAGGAAAAAGTCTGAAAAGCACTGGGTTGTAGAAGACATGATAGTGATGAATTAACATCCCAACACGCTCGTCTTCCAGTGCGTAGCCCGTCGCTTTACCGATGTATCTGATGCGACCATAATGGAGGGATTATCAGTGGCGAATCCTGATCCGGAGGTTTTCCCATTCATTGGGTACGAGGGTTCGGGATTCTTTCCCGGGCGTACCGTGACCGGAGCATGAAGCTGACCACTCGCCCGCATCTAGTTGTGATGTTCAGAATGAGTGTAGCTATACCTCTTTTCCTTCGTGGCGTGGACATGAACAGCCATAGCTTTACCTTAACCTTTTAATAATATATTGCGGTAGAGTCAGGATTGTCGTGTGAATTGTGGAATCTGCACTGTGTACGCAACGTTTAGAGAGGGAGAAAGAGTTTTGAGATTGAGGAGTACAATGAGTTTCCCGTGACCGAATACAGTGAAACAAGTGGGTATCTAGCACCGAATATCTGATACCGGAGAATAACCATGAAGTGAATAAAGAGAGACCAGCTTTATGTCACTTGCTTTATTATTTCATTATTTAATGCTCAACATGTTTCGATCCTTCCGATCGCACTATGGCCCTGGAGTCGACACAGCCTCTAACAGAAATGAGTACCAGTTGTAAAAAGAGGCCGGTGCCTAAGGCTGACAACCTTACCACCATTTTGGGCCATTGTCACGTAAGCTGAGTATCTTAATTTCCTGGAACCCTCTGGGCACCTCGGGCTGATTTTACTGCGTCCAAATGATGGCTTACAAGGAAACCTCTATTTTTGTCCCTATCTCAGCCACTTTTGGACGGATTTTGCTACCTTGCCACTTGCCACTTACCACTCACCACACATGCATTATATGCGGTGTCAATCTGGTTACGATCTGCCAAGAATGAAGGACAGTTTGCTTATACAACATATTGCCTATTGGCCTATATTTGTGCTTCCATTCTTGTGATCTTCAAAATTTAATTTGGGGCGCAAACAGGAATTTCACTGTTAATATATGAGTAGGAGGAATGAGAAGTAGTGTCTCAATTTGAGCTGCATCTGAAGGAATATTATGAAAGTGATAAGTAAAATATAAAATACATTACAACCTGATATTTATTTAAGAACTTAATAATAATGTGTCTCCCAAATCCCTGCATAACATGTAAGAATTCAGTAGGCACCTCACACAAAGCACCTTGAGCTACGCCTACAAACTAATTTTTTAAAAGAAAAAGTGCAGCAGGCCGGTATTTAATTAATGCCTTAATATTACGGCGTCTGGCAATTCCAGCAGCCACATATAAATATTTAGTACGTATCTGAAAGAGAACGCAACACCACGCGACGCGACGAAAGCGACGCGAAGAGGACAAAATGGCGACGATGCGTAAAAGACGGAGTAGGCTCTCAGAATAGCCGAAGAGGCATAAACAGAACGTACGTAGAACTGCCCGCAACTCATGCGGTATATTTAAATTTGAAAATGTTATGCGGCCTCATAGAACAAAGGGTAAATGTAGTGTCTACGAGTACGTCGTACCTTCGCCGACTTTCACAAAACAGAGCCCTGTGGGTACGCCTGAAATTGTCCAACGAATTTTACGAAACGGAAAATAAATGTAGAGGATATAAGTGGACATTAAAACGTTAACCCTTATCCTGCTAACGAGGAGAATATGGTGAGCTCCTAATAATGCCAGCAGTGGGCATATGGGATTTAAGTTGGCGTTTAAATGGCTAAGGCTTTCGCTACTTCTATATTCAAAAGTACCTAATGCCATGTGTAACATTGAAAACATTTCCCCACTAATATGCTGGTTTATGATTCGTAAGAATCTTACAACACAATGTATGTAGCTACACTGCTTGTGCCGTTCTTTGTAATAGCAGCACACTGTGTTTTCTGTAAGGCAGGAATGAAATGTTGTGCGTATATGTGATGTTGGAAATTTTAGGACCCCTAGTGTTAAATTCTAAAATAAAAAGCAGACTGAAAATTATTTTTAAATTTTTCGTATATTTCATAATATTTGTCGGTTCACTTGATTGCTTCTTTTTAGCGTAAATATATACTAATAATTCGTCATTGCCGTTGAAGTCGCTGCAACTGATTTCGCTATAAAACTTAACAGTGATGCACGCTTCGCGTACTCTTGAGAGGACACGCGCCGTTTTGTGAATATTTGCCCAGTCAGATAAAAACCAACCAAAAAATCCCCATCTCTTTCCACATCTTTTCTCATACATGTGGCCCATGAAGCGAACCCGCAGTATATTATCAACCTTAGAATACTCTGTACCTCTCTGAATCTCTTAGAAAGATTCGGAATTATTCGGTAACATCCTGCGTATATATGCAAATGAGAATTTTGGGGTAACCTCAAAGAAGATTAGCAAGCGGTCCAATTTCTGAGGTTGATCATCGTGTGCATGCTGGACATGCTGGTCATGTAGAGCTTCAAAATTACCCCTCGTTAATCCCAAAAGAGGGTCAGCGTAACCTTTCCCGCAGATGGTTGTGTGCGGAATTTTTTGGTTTTGGTGAGGAGATATGGCGCCATTCCTTGCTCGCTTTCTTGGTTTTCGGCTGGTGGTAGTGGACCCAGGTTTTATCTCCCGTAACAATTCTTCCTAGAAAGCCAATACCTTCTGCTTCAAAGCGTTTCAAAAGTCCCTGGCAGGCATCAACACGTCGTTCTTTCAATTCTGCAGTCAGCTGTCGTGACACCCACCTTGTAGACACTTTATGGAATTGCAGAATATCATGGACGATATGGTGTGCTGATCCATGACTCATATCCAGATGTACGGAAATTTCTTTCGCTGTTACTCGGAGATTTTCCTTCACGATGGCTTCAACTGCGGCAATGGCGTCTGGTGTCACTACTCGGTGTGCCTGACCAGGTCGAGGAGAGTCTGTTACAGAACTAATGCCGTTCATGAACTTCCTAGTCCACTCGTACACTTGCTGT
>Ga0123354_10011917_pt1 | contig 13462 bp, 11 predicted proteins | sample TergutLab28metaG_2_FD_97872 | JGI IMG/M metagenome (GOLD analysis project Ga0123354, IMG submission 97872) | Labiotermes labralis P4 segment gut microbial communities from Petit-Saut dam, French Guiana - Lab288 P4 | ecosystem: Host-associated > Arthropoda: Insects > Digestive system > Gut ... | reverse complement strand
GCCACCCAGGCCGGTCCATTGGTCCATTGCCTGGTCGGACCTGATGATGACCATGTTCATCCTCTTCCTCACCCTTTTTGCCCACCTGCGCACCCATCAGGAGATTGTGTCCCACGGCAAAGCGAACAAGGTCGCCGATGAAACAGTCCCGGTCAATGCCGGTCCGAGTAAATCGAACTTGCTCTTCCATCCAATCACCCAAGACATTTCGCTCAAGCTCGGCGACCAACACGAGGCCCCCTTGCCGGAACAGGAATTGCAAGGGGCGGATGTCCTGATCCGCCACCAGACAGCGGAACTGCCGCAGCCCGCCGTCAATCAAGAAGTGGACCCGATCCCGGAAATCGGCCACCCGCCGCATCTACCGGCAGAGCCGCCTGGGCAGCGGGCCGAGGCGCCGGTTCCTTCTCCCGCGCCGGCGCCGGAACAACCCGCCAATCTTCACCAGCCGGAAGAGGCGATCACCAAAATCTACGACCTGTCCCAACACACCCTGAAGAGCGAAAAACTGGAGCGGTTCGCCTCGGTTGAGCTGGTGCCCGACAAGACCATGCGCATCATCCTCACCGGTGATTTGCTCTTTCATTCGGGACAGACGGAGTTGACCCGCACGGCCATCGATTCCCTGAAAAAGCTCTCGCCCATCATCAAAGAGACCCCCTACATGATCAACGTGATCGGCCATACCGACGATCGACCGGTCAAACCCTCCCGTTTTCCCTCGAATTGGGAACTGTCGCTGGCTCGGGCCAGCCGGGTTGCCCGCTTTCTCATCGAGGAGACCAAACTGCCGCCCAACCAGTTCGCTGTTGCCGGATACAGCTCGTTCCGGCCGCTGCACCCCAACACCAGCGAGGAAAACCGCAAGGCCAACCGACGGGTGGAAATCATCCTGTCCAAAGAGCTGCCGCAGGCCGTAACGGCTACCCCCGCCAACCTTCAATAATTCCGCCATCTTGCCATGGAACGAAAAAACTTTACCGGCCTTGCCCTCTGCGGTCTCATTTTCGTGGGCGGCTTTTTATTCAAAGGCAACTTGAGTTTTTACTTCAACATCGCCAGCCTGATGATTGTGGCCGGCGGCAGCGCCACCGCGGCGCTGCTCAGCTTTCAGCTTGAACGGCTGACCATCGTCTTCCGGGTGGTCCGTTCCTCCTACCGCAGCCAGTTGAAATCCGAGGCCGAAATTGTCGATATCCTCATCAATCTGGCGATCAAATCCCGGATAGAGGGGATCCTCTCCCTGCAAAAAGACGAGGACGAGACCTCGATCCACTTCCTCCGCCGGGGACTCGGCTGCCTGGTGGACAACTACGAACCCCATCAGATCCGTGACATCCTCAACACCGAGATGTATTTTTTCAAGCTGCGCCGCGAGGACAGCGAGCGGGTGCTGCGCACCATCGCCGACTTTTGCCCGGCTTTCGGCATCGTCGGTTCGGTGGCCGGACTCATTCCGATGCTGGCGGGCATCGACGACACCGGCATCATCCTGAAGACCGTTCCCCTGGCCTTGACCTCCATCCTCTACGGCCTGATTTTCGCCAATTTCTTCTTCATCCCCTTTGCCGCCAACCTGCGCGAGCGCACCAACCGGGAATTGCTGCTCCAAAAGATCATCATGGAAGGCATTCTCGCCATTCACGGCGAACTCAACCCCACGGTGCTCCGCACTAAGCTGCTCTCCTTCCTCACCCCTTCGGACCGGCGGGCCGACCTGGTGCCGCTTTCCCGGATTCAGGAACGGTTCCACATTCAGGTCGACGATCGTTTCGATCTCGATGCCTCGGATGACCGCCCCGGACCGGCAGTTTACTGAACTGCAGCCGGGAAACCCTTCACGCAACAACAAAGGTGCAAAAAGTGGCCGGTGGTGTAGTATGCGAAGCGCCCTATCGGTCCGTCATTTTTGCGCCTAACAATTAATGCACTGTTTTCCCGTGCTTGTTCTTGGCATCACCCCGAAGCTGATTGGGGACAGGCAGCTATGAATTCAGCCTCCCAAAACCTCTTAGCAGAAATTGGCAGCAAAAAATTCGGCGCCATTCTCGCCGACCCGCCGTGGCAATTTCAAAATCGCACGGGCAAGATGGCGCCTGAACATAAGAGACTGAATCGCTACAACACCATGTCTCTCGGCGATATCCTTGCTCTGCCCATAGGAAAGCTGGTCAAGGAAACCGCGCATCTGTATCTGTGGGCGCCAAACGCCCTTTTGCCCGAGGGGCTTTCTGTTCTAACCGCCTGGGGATTTACCTACAAAACAAACCTGGTCTGGCACAAGATCCGTAAGGATGGAGGACCGGACGGGCGAGGTGTTGGTTTCTATTTCCGCAATACCACGGAACTTATTTTGTTTGGCGTTAAGGGCAAGAACGTGAGAACGCTTCAGCCTGGAAGAAGCCAAGTCAATATCATTCGCTCCTTGAAACGGGAACACTCCCGTAAACCTGACGAGCAATACCAAATCATCGAATCGTGCAGCCCTGGCCCTTTTCTCGAACTTTTTGCACGGGGGCCTCGTAAGGGTTGGACAACATGGGGTGATCAATCCGAAGAATACGTACCGGATTGGGCAACATATGCAAACCATTCCCAGTCCCAATCGTCAGAAAAAAACGTCAGCAAATAGCCCTTAATTTTACTCCTCTCGCCCTATGTCCACACCCTTCACACATCTCCACGTCCACACCCAGTATTCCATGCTCGACGGCGCCATCCGCGTCTCAGACCTGGTTGAATCAGCGAAAAATTTCGACATGGACGCAGTGGCGGTCACCGACCACGGCGCCATGTACGGGGCCTTGGAATTTTACGAAAAGGCCAAAAAGGCCGGCATCAAGCCCTTGGTCGGCTGCGAGTTCTATCTGGCGGAGAACGGCATGCGCCTCCATGACCGGAGCAGCGGCCACAATTTTCACCTCGTGGCCCTGGCCATGGACGAAACCGGCTACCGCAACCTGATGCGGCTGGCCTCCCTGGCCCAGACCCAAGGGTTTTATTACCGGCCCCGGATCGACCGCCAAACCCTCTACCAGCATAACGAGGGTCTGATCGTGCTCAGCGCCTGTCTCAAGGGAGAAATCCCCTGGCGACTGACCCACAACGATCCCACCGGCGCCCGCGTCCGCGCCCTGGAGATGCAGAAGGTATTCGGCGATCGCCTCTATCTCGAAATCCAAGAGAACGGTCTGCCCGAGCAGACCATCGCCAACCAGGGGTTGATGGGGCTGGCCGACGAACTGGGCATCAAACTGGTGGCCACCAACGACTGCCACTATCTTGCTCAGGAGGAATCTTATGCCCATGAGGTGCTGCTCTGCATCCAGACGGGCAAGACCATTAACGATCCCAACCGGTTTCGGTTCAACACCAACGAACTGTACTTCAAGTCCGGCGACGAAATGGCCGCCCGGTTCAGCTACTGTCCCCAGGCCATAAGCAACACCCTGGAGGTGGCCGAACGCTGCAACCTCGACCTCAAGTTCGGCGACCACCATTTCCCCGTCTTTCCGGTCAAGGAAAACGAAACCTTGGACTCAGTCTTTGCCCAGGCCTGCTGGGACGGCTTCAAGGATCGGCTCGCCCAGATGAACGAAATGGGCCCGGTCAGCGCCGAAACCGAAAACGCCTACCGGGACCGACTGACCCTGGAGGTCGAAGTCATCCAGAAAATGGGATTTTCCGGCTACTTCCTGATAGTGGCCGACTTCATCACCTGGGCCAAGCAACAAAAAATTCCGGTGGGTCCCGGCCGCGGTTCCGGCGCCGGCAGCCTGGCCGCCTACTGCATGGCGATCACCGACATCGATCCCATTCCCTACGGCCTGCTGTTCGAACGGTTCCTCAACATCGAGCGGATATCCCTGCCCGACTTCGACATCGACTTCTGCAAGGACCGGCGCGATGAGGTGATCGACTACGTTCGTCAGCGCTATGGCGGCGATGAGCATGTGGCCCAGATCGTGGCCTATGGCTCGATGAAGGCCAGGGCCGTGCTGCGCGATGTCGGTCGGGTGCTCGACATCCCCTTGCCCGTGGTGGACCGGATCGCCAAACTGGTGCCGGAGGAGTTGAAAATCACCCTCAAGAAGGCCATCGAAAAAGAACCCCGGCTGCGCGAGGCGATGAAGGAAGACGAAGTCCGCGAGCTGCTGACCATCTCCCAAACCTTGGAAGGACTGGCCCGGCACAAGTCGACCCATGCCGCCGGCGTGGTCATCTCGCCCAGGCCGATGGTCGAATACCTGCCGGTGTGCATCGGCCCGAACAAGGAAATCCTGACCCAGTACGACATGAAGTACACCGAGAAAACCGGACTGATCAAGTTCGATTTCCTCGGCTTGAAGACCCTGACCGTGATTGACCGGGCGCTCAAGCTGATCGCCAGCGATGTCGGGGCCGAGATCGATCTGCGCAAGATACCGATGAACGACCCCAAGACCTACGCCCTCCTGTGCCGGGGAGACAGCCTGGGCGTCTTCCAACTGGAAAGCGACGGCATGCGCGAATTGCTGATCAAAATGCAGCCCGAGCAGTTCTCGGACCTGATCGCCCTGGTGGCCCTGTACCGGCCAGGGCCGCTTGATTCGGGCATGGTCGACACCTTTGTCGAGACCAAACACGGCCGTAAACCAGCCGATTACCCGCTGCCCCAGATCAAATCGGTGCTGCAGGAGACCTACGGGGTCATCGTCTACCAAGAACAGGTCATGAAGATCTCCAACATCCTGGCGGGCTACAGCCTGGGCGACGCCGACATCCTCCGCCGGGCCATGGGCAAGAAGATCCCGGAGGTCATGGAAAAGGAACGGGGCAAATTCATGGCCGGGGCCAAGGCGAACACCATTCAGGAGGACAAGGCCAAATACATTTTTGACCTGATGGCCAAATTCGCCGGCTACGGCTTCAACAAGTCGCATTCGGCGGCCTATGCCCTGATCGCCTACCAGACCGCCTATCTCAAGACCCACTACCCAGCCCAGTTCCTGGCGGCCCTGCTTTCCTGCGACGTGGAAAACACCGACAAGGTGGTCAAATACATCAACGAATGCCGCCAGGAAAAAATCGAGGTGCTGCCGCCGGACATCAACGAGTCGGTCAACGATTTCACAGTCATCAACGACCGGATCCGCTTTGGCCTGGCTGCGGTGAAGAATGTCGGCGGCGCGGCCCTGGAATCGATCCTGGCCGAACGGGACAACAGCGGCACCTACCAATCGCTGGCCGACTTTTGCAGCCGGGTCGATTCCTCAAAGGTCAACCGCAAGGTGATCGAGAGCCTGATCAAGGCCGGGGCCTTCGACACCCTCAACGCTAACCGGAAGCAGTACATGGAAGCCCTTGACCAATGCCTCGAGCGGGCCAAGGCGGCGCAGCGTGATCGGATGAGCGGCCAGATGAACCTGTTTGCCATTGCCCAGCCGGCTGGCGCCCAGAAGCAGAACCAGGAAGTCGACCTGCCGGAGGTCGAGGACTGGCCGAAGCTGGAACGGTTGACCTATGAAAAGGAAACCGTGGGATTCTTCCTGACCGGCCATCCCCTGGAAGGGGTCATGGATGACCTGCGGCGGGTGATCGACACCAACATCGCCGGGGCCGAAAAGCTGCGGGAAGGCCAAATGGTGCGGCTCGGCGGTCTGCTGGCCGCCTGCAAGGAGCACAAATCGAAAAAAGGCGAACGCATGGCCTTCACCGTGCTCGAGGACATGAGTTCCAGCATCGAGGTGATCGTCTTTCCCTCGACCTTTGCCGAATGCGCCCACCTCCTGACCAGCGACCGGCCTCTGATCGTGCTCGGCACGGTGCAGCAGAACGAGCGGGGGGCCAAAATCGTTGCCCAAGAAATCTCCAGCCTGGCCGAAACCCTCGAACAGTACACCGAACGGGCGGTGATCAGCCTTCGGGCCGCCTCGACCTCACGGCAACACATGATGGAACTCAAGGAGCTGCTCTACCAGCACCATGGGGCCACGCCGGTGCTCCTCACCCTCCACTTCGACGGCCGGGGCGAGGTCGATATCCAGGTGCTCAAGGACATGACCATCCGGCCCTCGACCGATCTGTTCCACCGGATCACAAGCCTCTGCGGTCCGCAGTCGCTGGCCGTGCACATGCGCAAGCCCGAGGTGCAGCCGCGCCGCAACGGCAACGGTCGCAGCAGCCATTGAAAACCGATTAACACAGGAAAAAATTGCTGTCTGTGACTTCAGGACATCTATGATGCTTGAGATAGCAAGTGCTAGAAAAGAGCGTGGCCTAACTCAAAAAATGTTTGGAGAGATGACCGGCATTAAACCATCCGTCTATCCCGTATGAAGCACAACCCAATCCTTGATGCTCCAAATGATGCTTTGGTGTGTTATTGCGGCAAGGTGAGCAAGGAAACCATCCTCAGAGCAATTGCCGCTGGGCATGACACCATAGACAAGCTCAAGGCCGTCACCAATATTTGCCCGTCAGATAACGACTGCAAACACAATAATCCGTCAGGACATTGTTGCCTGGGAGAGGTAAACGCTTTGCTTCTCGCTCATATCACTGTCACCACTAGATTCTCCCTTTATCTTCCCAAAGCAAGCCAATAATAAAGAACACGGTTGTTCATGGAAAAACAAAATTAATGGGAAAAAGAAACAGAAATGTATATACTATTATAATATCAGATAGATGAAAATAATTCTCAAATTACTATCGTTCCCAATAGTCTCAATCTTCTTACAGGTGGCTATGAGTTATGAAGATAGCCGCCCGCCACCCTGATGCAGTACGTGAAGTTATGGAGCAGATGCTGTACAAATCCTTCATAATGGGAGCATCCGATAGTTTCGAGGCGCGGGGAATTTACTTATTTATGCCGTTTTTTCAAAACGCTTGGCGCAATGCACACAGGCCGACTCCGGCCGGCCAGCTTCCAGTGCCTTGCGAAACGCCGTAAAGCGTTCTCCCTGCCAGCAGGCAAAGGCATCGGCGTCATTGGCGTTGCCGAATACCCAACTCCGCGCATTGTCGTCTTTCACCGGCACATTGACGTAAATACAGGGCGAGAGCGCGCCCTCGGCATCCACATACAGGCTGCGCTCCACATGCTCCCGGCAGGTCCCCCAAGGTTCCGGGCAAGGCAGGGCATAATGAAAGCCGAGACCGAGCTTCGCGGCCCGGGCGGCAGCCTTCTCCAAGAGATCCCGCGCCCGGGCGATCTTGTCCGCCTCATGCGGGGCAAAGGCCAAGCTTTCCTGCCCTGGAGCGGCAATATAATCCAAAGTGCTCACCACCGCTGCCTGCAGTCCTAATTCCGCCGCCAGATCCGGCAGAGCCAACACGGCTTCCATGCGATCCGCCAGAAGAATATAGGCGCAATGCAGACTCAGAGGCACGGCCATGGCTTTTTTGCGGGCCCGCGCCATCAGCCGCACGTTTTCACAGACCTGGGCAAAAGGCGCTCCCTGCCGAATGGCGTTGCTCGCCTCGTCCGTTCCGGCCAGGGAAAACGCCAGCACATCCATCCCGCTCTCCACAATCCGGCGGGCAATGTCTTCATCCATATGCATCCCGCAGCTCGCGCTTGATACCGCACAGCCCGCCTTGCGCGCAAAGGCCGCAAAATCGAAGAAGCGCGGATTCAGAAAGGGTTCCCCCCAGCCTTGTAAATGCACCCGCGCGCTCCTACGCAAGAGCGGCCACAGGGCCGCAAAGGTGCCTGTTTCCATATTCCGCGCCCGCCAATGCCCAGCATGCGAGCTTTGCGGACAATACCCGCAACGTGCCGTACAGATGGAACTGACCTCCACCTGCACGCAGTCAATCGGTCGTCTCAGGCCCAAAAAGAATGCGGACAGGCGTCCTAGGGCGCCGAGTTCTTTATATGCCGGACTGTTGAGCGGGTCGGTCATCGTTTTTCACCTGGTCATGCCCAAAATTTCCACCATCTCCTTGTTTGCGGCGCCCAACTGTATTCCTGACAGGGCAGCAGGATTTCAGCCTGCCATTTGCGTTTGAAAAAACTGATGCCGCTGTTGATGCCCAGGCCCAGGTTACAGCGCGTGTGCCCGCGCGCTTCGGCTTCGCGCAGCAAGGCGCTGAGGAGCAGATCCGCCGCGCCGAACGGTCCATTGGTCAAACGGAAGGCGAACTGGTAGAAGGCGGTGTGCAGGCTCGCGTATTCGCCGATGGCGCAGGCCACGAGTTTACCGGTTTCGCGGCTGTAGGCTGAAAAGAGGATGGCATGGGGGCTGGCCGCGAGGTAATGCGGCAGGCGGGAATAAATATAGCGTGTGCCGGCAGCAAGCGGGCGGCTACGGATTTGCGCATCCACCAGCCTTTGATGGGCGGCGTCAAAATTTCCCTGACTTTGTTCAATACAAACAGCCTGCTCTGCCCGGCGCAGCATATGACGAAGTTTCTGCCGCGCCCTGGAAGGAGGCGGGGGTGGGGGCAAGCTCACCCCCCACCAGTTGTCTTCCGCGCAATCGGCGTGCTGAGGCGCGGCGCCCGGACGGGCGGCGCAGAGTACGGTCAGGCGGCCGCCACGGGCGAGAACCGGCAGACGGCAGGCCTGATCAACGGCGTTGTCCACGGCTTTGGCATCCCAAGGATCATGAAGCGGATATCCGATCAGAACCAGACCGTCTTCTTTCTCGTAGGCGATACATGCGCCGCAGGCAACGGCCTTGCTGTCGGATACCGCCTCCACGTAAGCGGGCACCTGCTCGGGGACGACGGCCTGGGATGCGAAATGGCCGATGCCGCGCGGGATCACGAAACCTTCTTCGCCCGCAACCGGGCGCGCAGCTTGTGCCGCCATGTGGGCATGACCTGGCGCAGACGAAAGCCATCTTGTTCGAGCATGGGTTGCAGACCAGGGAGATGGGCCGTGCCGACAAAGACCGCGCAGCGTCCTGCTTCCAAAAAAGGGCGCATGCGTTCCCGAAAAAGCTGGTCGCGTCGGTCGATGACTCTTTCCGTGCGCGTGGGGAATTCTATGCTGGTGCCCATCATGGCCGCCAGGTCTCCAGCCAGATATGCCGCCGCGTTCTGCCGGATGTAGTCTTTCCAGCGCGGCGCGTTGCAAAAGAAGTTGGCCGCGCGCTCGGCGGTCACGCTTTCCAGGGAGGCTATTTGCTCCTCCAGGCTTTCCATAGCGATGACACTTTTGCCCATGGCATGACCGAGCCGCCAGATTTCCAGATCAACGGACTGGTTCCAGCCCTGTCGCTCCAGAAAAGCGGTCCAGAGAGAAAAGAGGGCGTACCAGGGGTGGGTGTGTTCGAGGTAAAAACGCACGTCAGCCGGATTTTTCGTCTCGATATTCAGCAGGCGGGGCCAGAAGCCTTCAGGGCCACGCACCACGCGCATCAGCACGCGGATGGCGTCTTCCGTAAGCAGCGACGCCACGCGCTCCACATCCGAATCGGGCTCACGGCCTGAACGCGCCACGATATCCAGGCTTTCATCATCCAGCGGACCTTCGAGCAGGATGGCATCCACCTGTTTGAACAGGCGGCGGAAAGAACGTTTGAAGGAACAGCAGAAAAAATGCGCGCTGCCTCCTATCCAGGAATACTTGCCGTTTTTCTCCACTTCCCAGAGCATGGCAAAGGGACGCTGCTGCGGCTCGAAGTCGAGCATGTCTTGCGTTGAATACATTGTTGTCGGGTCTGCGGTCAGGGTCCGCAGCATGTCCCCGATACCCGCTTTCGGGTTTGATGCCGGCTGTTCTTTCCAGGCCGCCATGCGGTACGGCAGGGCGGGAACAGCACCCCATTTGCTTTTGAAGCGGCGTATGCCCTCGTTCACGCCCAGGCCGAGGTGGATGTACTCTTTGCCGCGCTTTCGCGCCTCGTCAAGCAGCGTGGCGATGAGCAAATCAGAGGCATAAGGCGTGTACGGGCTGCGCGAGTGCGCGCCGATAAGGTAACTGACAAAAGGTTTGGGCGCGAAATCCAGCAGCAGGCAGGCGGCCAGACGGCCTTCCTGGTCCCAAGCGTTAAGCAACATGAGGTCTGGCGTGCCCATGACCTGTTCCGTTCGGGCGAAGAGTTCACGGGCATTGGCTTTGAGGGGCGTGTGCGCCGTGAATTCCGACCAGAGTCGGCGGTGCTGCGGGGAAAAGCGCGTGGTCATATCCACGCGCAGGCAAGTCCGCGCGCGTTCCAACTGACGGCGCAGCCGGGTGGGCACGGCAGCGGCAGCCGGCAAGATGAAGAAGTCATCGGCATCCACCTCATGCGGGATCAGCCAAGCCGGCAGTTCCGGCGCAATGCACCAGCAATCCCGGGCGCCGGTCTGATCCAAGGCTGTACGGAGCGCGGCTGCAAACGCGTCCGGCGAGTACGCGCCACTCAGAGGATAGCCCAGCGCCATGAGCCAGTCCTGCGCGGTCAGGAAGCAATAGTCACCCCGCGCAAAAAAATTGCCGCCGGACATGGCGCACATGAAGGCCGGAGAATGTTCCGGAATCTGCGCATTTTCCAGCACATAAGCGAACAGATCAGAGTGTCCGCCGGGGGCGGCGATGTTGGGAGCAGATCTGTGCAGGGAGTTCATAGTCTCTGGCGCGTACCTGTCGAGATCAAGCGGCAAAACGGATGAGCGCATGGTTGCAGTCATTTCCACCTGGTCAGGCCGCCTCGTTGCGGACAAGATGAACGGTCACCGGATCACAGGGACGGCAACCGGCCAGGATGGCGGCGCTCGCCTGATTGGCGGCGATTTCAAGATACCCTATACTGCTGACCAGGGCCAGCAATTCTCCCGACAACGCCTCGTGCAGGCACGCGCACGGCTGATCCGCTCAACCCATCCTACCGGGCTCGCCCTCCATTTCGACTGCCGGGGCGAAGTCGACATCCAGGCGTTCAAGGACATGACCATCCGGTCCTTGAACGATCTGTTCCACCGGATCACCAGCCTCTGCGATTCCTGTTCGGTGGCCGTGCACATGCGAAAGCCCGAGGCGCCGCCGCGCCAGGGTGGTCATCGAGTGAAACCTGAACAAAAAAGGCGGCCCATCGTCTCGATGGACCGCCTTCGCACTCCTGAACGACACCGGATTTAAAGCCCATCAACCGTCCGCTTCAATCAGGCGTTTTCAAAGACCTCGTACTGGGTCGGCGTGCCGAGCAGCTTATCGATCTGCTCCTGCACTTCGATCCGCTCCTTGCTGAGCGTCTAGGCTCCCCAGTTATCGTTTGCTTAAAATACTCTCTTCCGTTCTACTTGATTTTGCCGTCCGGATTGTTCAGCCTGTTTCTCCAAGGGGGTCAGGCAGTCTTTCGGCGAACGAGGTGCACGGTCACCGGGTCGCCGGGCTGGCAACCAATCAGGGCGGCGGCGCTGGCCTGGTTGGCGGCGATTTCAAGATACCCCACACTGTCGACCAGGGCCAGCAATTCTCCCACTGGCGCCTTGTGGTAGGTCTGCACAAAGCGGTTGATCCGCCAGCTGTCGATCTCAGCGAAACCGAACAGAGTGGGATCAAACTGCCCGGAGTCGACACGGATCGTGGTCTGGATATTGCCGAAGTGATCGATGCGCAACACATGGGCATGGAGGCAGTCGTCGATCCGAACAACTGCGGGAACGGGTGTCATCCGGATGGATTCGGGCGCAATGGCGGGGCCGAACTGACCGAGATCGCCTGTCCGAGCCAGGGCGGCCGCCACCGGCGCCATGAGGTCGCGCCCGTGGAAGGTGGCGCTGATGGCCGGGGCGAAGCGGGCCGGGTGTTCCACCCGATGGATCGAGGTGAGGATTTGGTCGGCCACCAGCAGTGACAGACAGCCGTTATCCGGAGCGATGAAAAAATAACCGCCCCCGGCCGCGACCAGGATAGCCCGTTCGCTGCCCACCCCGGGATCGACCACGATCAGGTGGATAGTGCCGGACGGAAAAAAATGGTAGCTGGTGCGAATGGTTGCTGCGGCGGCTACCACGTTCCAAGGGGGGATGGCGTTGGTGAGATCAACAATGGTGGCGGTCGGACAGCCGGACAGCACAGCCCCTTTCAATTGGCCGACGTAAGCGGCCTGGAGACCGAAATCGGTGGTTAGGGCAATAAAGGTTGGTTGGTTTCCCATGGCTACTCCTGAGGATAAAGACGGGCCGCGGGATCCTGCCCCTACGTGCCGAATGGCGGGCGGCTTCTCACAGCGACGAGGTTAGTATCGTAGCATTGATGTTGAATTGGCGCTAGCCGAAACACAAACCGCAGTCCGGGCATTCGCTCGAATCGGGCGCAAATCGGCAACCACAGGCCGGACAAACCGCCTCGTCGGCCCCGGCGTCGTAGACCGCGCCGGCAAAGCGGGTATCGTGATCGGCCAGCCCCGTGTTTTCCCGATACTCCTGCGCCAGGGCGGCCATCGCTTCGGCCTGGTCCTCTTCGCGCACATGGAGCAACACTTCCGGCCCGCGGCAGCCGCACGCGCCCCCCGCCTCCTTGACGATGCGGCACGGCAGACCTTTTGCGCGAAGACAGGCCTGTAAAGCCTTGACCTGCAAAACCGGCCCCCTGTGGACAACAATCACCGGCTCCAGAGGGCCGATCTCCGCCAGGCTGCCGGCACGTTGTTTCTGTCCGGCGAGCAGCGCCTCGCCGCCGACCAAGGCAACCCCGCAGTCGGCGCAGCTTTGCACTTCGGGACGATACTCGCCGCTGCACTGCGGACAATAGTTGTATTCGGGCTCGATGGCCATGGACAAGGTATGCAATTAAAGGATGTAGCGGCTCAAATCCTCGTTCTCGGAAATGTCGGCCAACTGGCGGCGGACATAATCGGCCGTGACCGTAAAGGTCAGATTCTCCCGGTCGGTGGCGTCAAAAGAGATTTCGTCGAGCACCCGCTCGATGATGGTGTGCAGGCGTCGGGCGCCGATATCCTCGGTCTTCTGGTTGACCTGCACCGCAATCCGCGCCATCTCCCTGATGGCCTCGTCCTCGAAAGCCAGCCGGACGTCTTCGGTGGCCAGCAGCGCCGTGTACTGCTTGATCAGGGCATTGTTCGGTTCGGTCAGGATGCGGAAAAACTCCTCTTCGCCTAGGGCATGCAAGTTGACCCGGATGGGAAAACGGCCCTGAAGCTCCGGCACCAGATCAGACGGCTTGCAGACGTGAAAGGCGCCGCTGGCGATAAACAGGATATGATCGGTCTTGACCGGGCCATACTTGGTGGACACCGTGGTGCCCTCGACAATGGGCAACAGATCCCGCTGCACCCCCTCGCGCGACACCTCCGGAGAACCGGAGCTGGCGCCGCCCCGCGAGGCGATTTTGTCAATCTCGTCCAAGAAGATGATCCCGGACTGCTCGGTGCGGCGGATGGCCTTCTCGGCAATGGATTCGGTATCCACCAGCCGTTCCGCCTCTTCCTTCTGGAGGAATTCCAAGGCCTCAGGCACCTTCATCTTTTTCGGCTGCTTTTTTTTGGGAAAAAATTTGGAAAAGGCCTCCTGGATGGAGTTC
>Ga0123354_10011914_pt1 | contig 13463 bp, 6 predicted proteins | sample TergutLab28metaG_2_FD_97872 | JGI IMG/M metagenome (GOLD analysis project Ga0123354, IMG submission 97872) | Labiotermes labralis P4 segment gut microbial communities from Petit-Saut dam, French Guiana - Lab288 P4 | ecosystem: Host-associated > Arthropoda: Insects > Digestive system > Gut ... | reverse complement strand
GATTTACGTGTTTCCACAGATTGAAACCTTCGAACAAGAAATTGTAAGTAGGGTTATTTTTATGCAAGACGGAGCTCCTCCCCATTTCAGTTGCTTTGTGACTGACGTTTTAAATGAGAGATCCCCTGATGCCTGGATTGGAAGGGGTGGACCAATACCCTGGCCAACTCGAAGTTCAGATCTCTCTCCACTTGATTTTTTCCTGTGGGGGTACATTAAGAACATTGTGTATGCTGAGAAGATAAGGAATATCCAGCACCTGCAATACAGGATCACATCAGCCATTGAAACTGTAACACGAGACATGATTCAGAAAACTTGGCAGGAGATAGAATTTCGTTTGGACGTCTCCAGAGCTACAAACGTTGCACATATCGAAATGTACTAAGGTAAGTCTAAAACTTTAAACTTTTCTGAACATTTTAAGATGCAAAACCTGTAAATCCGTCTAGTACTTTTTAAGTTATAGCGGTTTCAAATCCCGTCCAGCTTTTTCGATCACCCTGTATAATTCTGCGCATTGTTTTGAAAACAGGTACATTTTCTGGCGCTTTATTAAGCCCTAGCCATTAAATCACATGGGAGAGTGGAGACATAGCTCCACCCATTCCCATTCTCAATACTAGATGGAGATGAGTGATCAGCTTCACGACCCGGACTTCCCTAACCCAAGGGAAATAGTCCCCCGCTACCTTTTTGTTTATATTTGTGGCCTTATGGATTCGTAGTCACCGTTATTGTGAATCGTCGCAAAACAAACCGTCGTAAGCTGAGGGCTACCCGTAATTGCTTTTCACAATTCTGCAAACGCACCTAAATACTTGTCATGAAACGCACGGAACAAGCTCGATAGTACATCTCTTCACCGTCTAAGAGGAGCAAGTTGGCAACTTTTTTTTTTTCAAAAATTGCTTTAAACAACGCAGTACTTTGTACTGTTAATCTCTTCTCATTGCCCGCTTGTTTAGGTAAATTTAATTAGTGAAGCCACCTTAACTAAGGCGTGCAAAATTACTGCAAGCTTTCTAATGGGCGTAAGGAAGGCGCTGTCTGCTTTCCAACCCGCGGCCATAGCCTATGTTATGACGTAATTCAACAGCTCGTTAAGACAACATGAAATTTGCCTTCCAACACTCATGGATGGAATTAAGGAAAAGCTTATACTTAGTTTCCAGAAACAAGGAATTTAGAGTCAGACTGATCACTGAAGGCGACTGCCTGCTTCCTCAGTTTTTACCTACTTGCATCAGAATTCGTGAGAACCTGCGGTTCTTCGCCGCATGTCACTATGTAAGTATAAATATGGCCTTTCTTTAGCTTAGGAGATTAACTGCCTGCTTCTCACCGGAGACCCAGGTTAGCTCCTTGGTCTGTCAGTGTGGGTTTTGTGGTGGACAGATTTCACTGACACAAGTATCTCTCCGACTGCGCTGGTTCTTCCGAGTCATTTCTCATTTCAGATGCTCCGTACTCTATTCGCCTGTCATCCAGGCGACGGACAATGGGCACATTACAAGCTGTACTTGCAGAGAGGTACAGTCACAATCCAACACTACAATAAAATCGAAAAAGCATTAAGAGTAACGTCATTTGTGGTTTTTCTGTCCCTAAAAATGGGTTCAGATATTCTGGACCTCATCTTAGCCACCTAACTTGTGTTGGTTGGTCGCACAGGCGAAGGGTTTACTTTCTGTGTCAGCATCAGTCAAGGACTGGCAAAAAACATGCACATTTTGTACAGAAGTTATAAAGTATTAAACAGAGTATCTATGTTATCACTGTGAACAACGCACGGGCCTCAGTTTCTGGTTTCACCACTGGATAGCTTATAGACTAAAACCGGACTTTTAAAAAATGAATTTAGTATATACAACAGGGCACTTTAGTACTTGCGAATATTTATGGTGACATGACTCACGAGGGAAGCACTAGGTTAGCTCTGGGGTCCACCCCGTCTCCCACACAACGAAGAGAGGGACGTCATTCCCAGGAGGTAAAGCGATCGAGCTGTAATGCTCATCACTCACACCAGACTATTTCCGATTTTAAGAAAAGGCGGTGCTACTCTTTTAAGCCCACACACGCTTTCAGACCGTGCACAAGGAAAATGTTTATTCTATATACCGTATAGTAACATTAAACGTAAGGTCCATTATGTGTGCCTGCAACTCTGGACCTCCTGTTTTCCGGTTTTCTGAAGGATTTTTGCAGACGTTTGTTGGGGTCCCTTTAATAGGAAATATACCCATAGGAAAGCATCTGCCTACGGAGGACAACACAGAAAAAGAAGAAGATGACATGCGACTGTGCCCCGAAAGGGACTCAAACACACGATCTCAGGGCTTGAGAGCTAGACACAATACAATTTACTTTGATCAGCAAATGTAAGACAATATGCACAGTCCGACAATTATATAACGAGACTTGGTGTTTTCGCTATGATCCCACAACTAAATGCCAAAGTGCTGAATGGAAGTCACCAGCGTCATCAAAAGGCAAAAAAGTTCGTCTCCAAAAGTCAAAAGTGAAGACAATGCTTGAGTGTTTCCACGACAGAAAGGGAATTATTCACCACGAATTTGTCCCTGAGGGATAAACTGTCACTGGAAATTTTTATTTGAGTGTTCTGAAACGCCTATGGAAGAGGATTCGCCGTGTCCGGCCCGAGTACTCAGCACCAGGCAGTTGGTTTCTTCTTCACGACAATGCACCGGTTCACCGGGCAGTTGCTGTACAAGAATGTTTAGCCCGAAAACAAGTGCGTGTGCTCCATCATCCGCCCTACTCCCCTAATTTATCCCCCTGTGATTATTTTCCGTTCCCCAAACTGAAGTTACCATTGAAAGGGCGCCTGTTTGAAGATGTTCAAGACATCCAAGCAGATGTGACATCGGGTCTTCGGGCCATACCACAAGAAGACGTGCAGAGGTCTTTCCAGTCTTTGCTAGATCGTGCCACTCACTGTATCGATGCAGAAGGGATGTACTTTGAATAAAATACAGATAGTACTCAAGTCTTTTGTTCCAGTTTTATTCTATAACCTCAGTCTCATTACGTAATTGTCAGACTGTGTATGAGAAATTTACTTTCAAAATGTATGTTGGCAGTTCACAGTGATATAATTTATGTAGACACGCATTCCTGAAATTCGGCAATTTATTACCGTCCCTTGCCTCCACCTCGTTAAAGGGAGTGTTTAGCATTCTTTCTTCCCATTGCTAGGTGATGACTCTATTCACACTGCAGGTTCTGCCACACCTCCACAGCGTCATTTCCGCGATGGTGTTTCCTGATACGGACACTGCTAAGGTTCCCTTCAAAACAAAGAACAAAGCAACATCACCCCCCAGTTCTCAGCACTGAACAACTTGTTTTTCTTTTTTAATTTTCATGAGCCCTCATTTAAAGGATTCTTTGCTGTACGACTTTTAAAAGAGACTACAAAGAATCAGTGATCCACCCACAATTAACTGCTTTATTCTCTTTTTAAGCTCATGGTTCCGTGCATCGTAAATCAATGTTAATAAAAATCCAACCAGATGCAACAGTATGCAGCGTCCCGATCAGGCCACGTTGGAGGGAAGTAGCTGTACCGATATTATGACCTGTACCGGAGGCTGCGGTTACAGTTTTTAGTACTCCTGATGATGAGCGCTGTGACACCCGAAACACGTAGAGTGACTTTGCAATAAATAAATATCTGCATACAGTTGCATTTGGTTGGATTTTTATTAACATTGCTTTATTCTCATTTCAGTTTGGTATCGAATGGAAACTGGTTCATTATTTTTTCATTTTAGGTTTGTTATTTTGAACTGAGGTGCTTTTCCACCCTTTAAACACTATTTTACAAAATGTAGCCACAGCGGACGCTATGTTGTCACCATGGGCAGAAATGGATAAGACGAATGCGAAATATGGAATGCAGGCCCGAATATATGTCTGATCATTTATTTTTTTTCACATTCGTACCGTGCAGCATCTTGATATTATCAAGGTTATATTTATTCACCAACTGATGCACCAGTGAGTTGTCTTTAAAAACAACGTTAAAATTTACATTAAAATTTCAATTAAAACAGCCCCGACATGTTTCAGTGCTACAGTTACACCGTCATCGGAGAGCGCATTAATTTGTGCTTACTAAAGTTACAGTTGTTAAAATATCCCATTAAAATACATCGGTGTGTGGTTAATACGGTGGTGGTGTGGCTGCATATGTTAGGTCCTTATTGGTGTCTGTATGTTGCACTGTTCGGCAGTAGACTCTAGTGCATCAGTTGGTGAATAAATAAAACTTTGATAATATTCGTATGTCTGATCAGTTTGGAAAACCTACAAGAGACAAACTCCAGTTTTGAGCCTAAGAACCCTACAACTAGCATGTTACCTGACGTTGCACTGAACTAATACTGGAAATTATTAAGCATCAGAAAATGGGTATGATATTTAATGGGGGAAGATAAGGTGACAGAACGTGTAGTGCCCACACCAATCATGACTGGAAGAGAGCATTTGGAAGAATAAGACATAGATGGATTGTCAATAGCTTAATAAAATGAGGCTTAAAGATACTGAAGTTATGGATTAAATTCAACTGAGTAAGGATGAAAAACTACTTGACTGGTTATTCGACTGATTCTGATGGACTGTGGGTCCACATAGTTGTTTACTGACGTTACTAAACCCATTCGGATAGGCACGACATGCGGCGGAAGGTTCGCTAAAGGTTTATCAGCTTTGTGCCTTTGAAGTTTTTCTCTTGGAAAAGATTCTGGAATCCACCCAACTTTCTGAAATGAAATTTACGGTTGCAGATGTCAGCCGCATTAGTCGGCATTTCAGAGATGATCTCAGGTCCCCTAACTATGCTTGAGAATTAGTGCATAGTGACAGGCATAACTTAATCATTTTCCTATTTAACTGACAAGTAAAGAGAAAATTGTCCTTGTACAAACCATGAAAGCATATGGGGGTTGGAGGTATAACCCCACTCATTCTTAACCTCAGAATTAGATGGAGGTGAGTGATCAGCTTCGTGTTCCATTAGCTTTATTCCCGGAGAAACTGCTTCTACAGCTCTACAAATACGAGGCCAAATGGTCCTCAGAACCGGTTTCGAAATTTTGGAAAAAAAAATTGTTTTTTCAACGTCGGAAACAAACCACGATTACTCGGTTGCACCACCCTTAGCCTAATCACTGTACCACTGTTTTTACCAGGCTCTTATTCTTAGCCATGTACACGTTAATCGAGCTCAGTTGCCTATATTCTCGCGTCCGTTATGCGTCGGCAAGAAACCCACGAACACAAATGTGTAGTTCATTCGACAGCCGCTATGCAGACCTGCTCTGCAGGCAGGCCGGCAGGCCGGTTATTTGAATGAGACTCTCTTATCTCTAACGAAGTTGTCGTCTCCATTTTTTCCCCTCTTTCTCATTAAGATTCTCTAGATATTCTTTCCCTTTCATTGCTCTACAATGATTTGTCACGTCTTAACCTCCTATTCTCATTCACACTCTGGGCGTTCACTTTATCTACAGAGGTGACAACAAACAGCGTCGCGCCCCCTGGCGGGAGGTAAAATGTAAATAATCGCAGACCTCCATAATTATAATAAATCATATCAGTTTACAAGTAAAGCAATGATCATTCCTTAGAAGAAACCTAACCAATGAGTACGCTAGGTTCCTGCTCGCTGGGGGGTGCGTCTGGGCTCAAGTTTGGTATGCTGCAGCCCTTTCCTAATTCACTTCTTTGCTCTTCAACTTACTTTGACGAAAGAGCAGTCCACCATCTTGAAAGTGTGTCAATCCTTCAACCAGCACTCGTAAGTTCCTGTCTGTTTCAATGCTGCAAATAACATAGGATGCTAATCACAAAAAAAAAATCAAGCAGGTCAGATATAAACGTCGGCCGAAAACAGTATAATGACAGCACAAACATAAAGTGATAATAATGTTATTGTGCTTTCAGTTTGGGATTGAACTTGGTTTCAACAGTCCTGAATACAACTGAAGCAGAGAAATCTGTAGGTTTGCAATAAAGCTGCCTTATTGAAATGGCTCTAGTATTGGACTTGGTCAGTCGCTTCACTTTGATTAGAGACACTTTTAATCAGACAACAATCAATATCAGTGACGTCTACTTCAGCCAGTAGAGTCGGCTGCATGCTCTTATTCGATAACAGCAGCACAGCTGGCCACCAAAACATTGTCTTTTCTTTAGCCAAAAGCAGAATATGAATAATGTCCACTTTTTTTGCCTGTATAAGACGGCTCGGACATCTTTGTTGCTGCAAGCTGATTTTCGTCTCCCGACATAATTAGCCATTTGAAATATCGCCTACTTTTCGGAGTATTCTGAAGGAGCTCATAAATTTTCGACACCCTGTTAAACAGTCACCACAGGAGCAACAGAATTTCGCAGGGTAATTTTGTATGCAAATTTGTTCATAACTACACTCATCTACTCCTTCTTGGCTGCTGATTTCCAATGGCGTTATTTCTACCTGCTCGGATAGTTGCCATGTCACGTGACCGACGAATTCACGTTACAGCACTTATCTACACATTTTTATTATTCTTTATTTTTTTAACTTTAGTCATCCCGACGTGTTTATCTGTTTATATAAAGTACAACGTATCGGTAAAAAACACAACAGCTTTATTACATAAAATGCTATTTTAGTGCGACATGTTTCGACTCTTTCTGAGTCATCTTCAGGCCCTCTAGGGCAGTGTTTCTCAACCGCCGGGCCGCGGCCCGGTACCGGGCCCTAGCATCAATTATACAGGGCCGCGAGAGGTTCTCCTGGAATTTGTCATTTTAGTTTTGTAAGCAATTTTCATGAATAAATGTTTTACAGTGGAAATATTGTGAGGAGAAAAATATTCGTGAATGTGTCGAAAAGCTCAGACCCAGATGTTAGCCTGAGGAAACTACAATATGCTACAAGATTTCGTTAGTCGACTGATTGATAACTAATTTAAATGTAATTTTATATTTGTCAACATGCCACACCGTATACATAAGTGTACTAATACTCTTTATGATTATGCCATAATTAATTATTAATACTCATGTTAGTTTAATGTACGAATTTAAAAAAATGGAAATGTATTTACGAGTAAATCTGTTGGTACCGGGCCCTCGTCTTATGAAAAAAGAATTCACCGGGCCGCGGTCTCACAAAGGTTGAGAAACATTGGTGTAGGTTACAGGTCCAAAGTTAACAATGTTTAAAGTGCATTCTGGGATCCCAGACGCTTACAATATGTAGTTATTGCAAGAGTACATGTGTCCGTACTTAACTACTTTTGCAATAACTTGCAATAACTGCTTATTGTAAGCGTTTGGGATCCCAGAATGCACTTTAAACACTGTTAACCTTGGATCTGTACCCTAGAGGGCCTGAAGATGACTCAGAAAGAGTCGAAACATGTCGTCCTAAAATAGCATTTTATGTAATAAAACTGTTGTGTTGTTGACTGATACGTTATACTTTATACGTATATATACCGCTACACACAACTCTGTGAAAACCCCCTTTGTTACGAATGGAAATTTAGAGTAGCACGCAATGAAGCTACATGGGAGAGTGATGATACAGCTCCACCCATCTCTGCGGTAGGTGATCATCCTCAAGTTTCGGCCCCTGGAACACTGGGAAGGATCCCTGTTTCCGTTAAATAGAAGGTTACGCGTGTCTGCACGTTACGCAGAAGAGAAATTTCTCTTCTTTCTATCACGAAACGAAACGATTCCTCAGACATCCCGTCTGCAGCCTGGACGCTATATCGACTACACTGTCCCGGCTATTCTTATGTCAAAGATCCAAACAAATTTTTAATCACAACGTTAGGCCAAAACATGACTGAAGGACATAAACTTTGAAACAGATAGAGAGAAATTTTGTTTGTAGTTCGTGCATCTTAATTATAGGTTGAAGAAATCCAACAATATGAAACAGTATTCAGATATTTATTTACTGCTAAATTACTCTACATGTTTCGGGCGTCCATCGCGCCCATCATCAGGAGTACATCAAACTGTAGTTACAGCCTCTGGTGCAGATCATACTATCTGGGAAACAAGCTTCTTCAAGCTTGACCATGTGGTCACGTTTGAAGAAGCTTGCTTCCCAGATAATATGAGTTGTACCAGATGTACTCCTGATTATGGGCGCATTGGACGTCTGAAAAATGTAGAGTAATTTAGCAGTAAATAAATATCTACATACTGTTGCATCTTGTTGGATTTCTTCAACCTAGATAGAGAGAAGTATGTAGGTTAACCGAACTATTACGATTGTTGACATTATGAATGTCTTTGGCGACGTTATGGGAAGTGACGAGATTGCATCTGATAGCTCTTTACAAATGTTTGAGACGAAACTATTGCTTCCTTCTGCTGTGGCATATTATCTGTGTGGGAAACGCATGTAAACCTAAATATTATAAGCAGAATGCCTTCACAGTCGCCGACGCACCATTCATACATCATAAAATTTCAACATTTGCGTAATCTAAACAAAGCAAATTAAGATTGAACGACAATTTGCAAGTCTTTACGTGAGTCTTCAAAATTGTGTGACAGTACGTAGTTCAATCGCCATCTAATGCACTGTTTATTAACTTGGTTGAAAGTTTTAAATTCACATTAAAATACACAATAATATCGCTCCTACATTATTGTGTATTTTAATGTAAATTTAAAACTTTTAACCAAGTTAATAAATAGTGCATTTGTTGGTGAATGAGCTACGTAGATTTCAAAATGCACGGTGCAAAGATAAAAATTTTGTGACAGTGTTTTGGTTATGTCATACAGAAATTATATTGACTGCAGTGGTTAAGGTGCTGTGTTACAAATCGGAAGGTCGCTAGTTCGATCCCAGCTGATGTCAGTGGATTTTTTATTTACATAAAATCCTACCGATCGCACTATGGCCCTGGGGTCTAATCAGCCTCTAACAGAAATGAATACCAGGAGTATTTCCTGGGGTAAATGCGGCCGGTGCGTAAGGCTGACAACCTACCACTATCCTGTGCCGTTGTCATGAAATCTGGGAACCTGAAATTCCTAAGAACCCCCTGGGCCTGTCCAGGCCTGTAACGGGACTGCTTTACCTTTTTTTCTGCTCATTTTACGTGGTATATCAAGTGTACGCCTACACGATGAGTTGATTCTACTGCTATCTGCTGGTTACTGGTTGTCTACCGTGCAGAACATCGGACCTTCCAGAGTAAAGCGAACATGAGAAGCCTACACGCAGACAGAAATCAGCCCTCAAGCGAATTTTCTGTCTTTAGGGCAGTACTGCCTGTGGAAGGAAAGAGCGACGGGCTTGGGTGACTTCAACACCGGGACGCTGATAAGTTCTTAGCCCTACCAGGAAGGAAATAAGCTCGGAAGCATGTCAGGGACGCGTGCGATTTCAACAAAACCGAGACACGAGCTGTCATCAAGTTTTTTTCCCTGCTAGGCAAGGCGCCGAAGGAAATTCACACCATTCTGACAGAAACATTAGCTTGTTTCATTCCTGGTCGGGCTAAGGACTTATCAGCACCCCCTGTACAAGGGTTCTGTGGCACGTAATTTTTGTGTGTACGTTGGGGAAGACGTAAGCGACAAGTTTTGATGTGTGGGAGACGCTGTAGAATTCGTTGGTTGCAAAGCGTTAATACTGTTAGTATTTAGAAGGCCGGGTTTAAACAAAAAAAAATCTAATGACTGCGGGAAGTTCCTAATGGATCGTAGTGACATGACTGCAACTGCAACAATTATCAGAAATTCAACGAAATCAAAATTATAGGTCAGCGTGTCCAACAGTTTTGTGGCAAAGGGCTACGCCATATATTGAGGACTGATTCACAGGCCGCAAGTGAGAAAACAAACAATAAGTGATATACCTAACCGCCCAAATTATTGTGCAATTTTTATATTAAATACATATTTTAATTATGTGGCAGCGGGCCGCGGGTTGGAGACATATGTGATGGAGTAAAACCTTATTTATCCTGAGCTTCTTCACAGCTAACCAACATCACAGCGATTTACCCTGACAAGTGGGCTATTGCCCGTACTTTTGAGACGCGGACCCCACACGTGGCTTCGTACCTGTAGAATATTTAACTATTTATGAATTGATTGTTTTCCTTACGTTCCACTTATCTCATAAAATTTACACTTCTCGAATAAATCACATAAAAAATATTCGAAATACAGGGGTGCTGATAAGTCCTTAGCCCGACCATGAAGGAAACAAGCTAATGTTTCTGTCAGAATTGTGTGAATTTCCTTCGGCGCCTTGCCTTGCAGGAAAAAAAAATTGATGACAGCTTGCGTCTTGATTTTGTCGAAATCACGCGCGTCCATAATATGTTTTCGAGCTTGTTTCTTTCCTGGTCGGGCTAAGGACTTATCAGCACCCCGGTATAGCAAGTCAGTTCCAGCAGTAACGATTGTAACTTGTATTTGATAGGTTCGAATCTCGGCAGTGACACCGACCATGCCTATTGAGGTCTTTCGTAATTTTCCTCGGTTTCACCAAGAAAAGTTTGATACAATATTCTAACGTAGGCCACGAATGCTTCCTTCCACAGTTTAAATTAAGTGTTCCTTGTTATTCCGTCATTTGAACGCCATGCAGTCACTAATATTGGCAGTGTCATTAAATAGTCGACAATAAACGACCGATAGTAGAGTGAGACCACAAACCGTCAAGCTCCTCACTAAGCACGTCAAACACTTCCATTCAGTTCTTATAACAAAACCAACTAGATGCACTAATTTCTCAAATTTATTTTTGGCATAAAACTCTACATGTTTCGGACAGTTCCTCTGTCCTTCATCAGAAGTCTAGCACTGTACATTCAGCAATAGGTATAGGTCATACAGGTTATGCTGACTGCTTGCTAGCGTCATGACGCTAGCAAGCAGTCAGCATAACCTGTATGTATCGCTGTGTGCACAGTCCTAGACTCCTGATGATGGACAGAGGAACTATTTGAAACATGTAGAGTTTTATTCCAAAAATAAATTTGAGAAATTAGTGAATCTAATTGATCTTTATTATAAGAATTGAGGTTTGATGTCTCAAACCCTTGTTTAAGCACCACACGAGTCTCATATTCTCAATGCACGATTTATTCGAAACTACAAGCGACAGTAAGTAACATAGCCCACCTGAACTTCACAAAACCTGCACCTTGTTCTATGACCTCTCTTGTTTCTATTAGGTGTCAACGGTGGGAGTTTTGTTCGCTGAAGTCTGTAGCCTGCTGACACGTTTTCTTATGACCAAGATGAACACAAATAGTCACGATAGTGTGACATGAGAGAAAATGGCAGCGATTTTAAAATACACAATTAGTTGAAAAATGTTTTGTCTTACTTTACTGAACACGCCTGCATGTCTACTGGGAAGAGAAAAAGGCACTCTCAATGCAGCTGTCTTGTATGCCGCGATATAAAAAACAGCTGCAACTGACTTTGCCGAAAAGCTGTTTCAGTGTACTTGTGGGTTCAGGGTACGTCCAAATATCTAGGTTGATCAAAAACACGTTTTCTGTCAATATCCAATTTTATAGCAAGAATTGGGTTAAGCAAGAACAGACTCGCTTCAGGATAAATATAACTTGCTGATCTATTCCATATAATATTTTTTCTTAAGTGTTTCTTCAAAGCACCCCATGTTTCCACAAAGAAAAACGTAAAGTTTTAATGAATATGTGTAAAACAGTATCGAAAATTTATTTCTTTTTCTTTGGAGCAAGGAAATATACGAATACAATTTACAAGCGAAGGCTTCCAGTTCCAGAATAGCGAATCAGTAATAATATTCAAATGAAGCATAATTATATATATTCTAGATATGGAATGTTTTAAGCACCACAGCGTTAAAGTCACGGGGCGTGAAAACAGAGATCCACGCTTTTTTTAATATCTGCACTGGATCGAGGCAAGTTGTAAGTTCCGACAAGGGCTTTACTGTGGCGGGAAGATCCTCGATACACATTGGATAGGGATTTTGGTGTGTCTTAGAGCGGAATAAAGGATCTCTGTCTGTGCCTGAAATCAAACTGTGGTCATGCAGTACGTATCAGTATAACACAACTTTTATTCATTTTTTAGGACTAAAGAGTAAATATGGAAAGCTCTACTTCAATTAGAAATAAACATTTTGCCAATATTGTTTCTTCTTAGGTGTATCATGCTGGTTATATATTCATTTGTTACAGACGAATTATTTTGTTACAAATCTAATAATATTTACGGAGTTCCACATTTTATTTCCTTGTATATCTACGATTTTTGTCATAATAAAAGGACATGTAAAATTAACGTTGGAGGTAACATTGACCAATAAGAATCAAAATTAAATCTTCCAGGAAAGTGTCGATGAAAAATCCCGGTATCTCTCCTAGATTCAGTCTAAATCAGTCGAATTGTTGTGAAGATTAATTCATGCAGACTAAAGAACTGACTCGATCTCTCCAAGGTGCTAATAATTTGAAATGCCAACTTGATGCAATAAGGTCATTTTATTGATGTATTCTTAGCTCGACATGTTTCGGGTACATACGCACATCATCAGGAGCATCAGATGTTAAGTTGCAGCATATGGTTTTCTGCACCGAGTTTTTTGGATGGGTGATGGTCTTGAGAGCCGCTGGGTAGGTCGTGTGTGCGGTGCGGATGGTCAAATTATTTCATGAGGAAGATGCACGGCTCAAACAACCCTCAAGTCTCTAATGTGCGTTGATTTCACTCAGCTTGTGCAAATAGTGCATAAGGATGAAGGCCGACTGGGTCGGGATTTACGTCAGATGACACGTGGGAAACCCACATGCGGTGTTCGTTTTGCTTGTAGGAAATGCTGCGGTGATGTCTGTCTGTCTCACATTACATTTCTTGCAAATTGTTAACTTCATTTATTTAGCTTGCTGGATTGTGTTTCCCCTTTAATGTGACTTCAAATGAACAAGCAACTCTTTGTGCATGAACACAGCGTCTTCGGCCTTCCGCTGTGGTTCACAAAATTATCCATAATGGACCTCTGTCTCGAATTATTCTTTTTGTTGAATCGCCATTACTCCGAAAATATCCTAGCTGTACACACCTCCCACAACCTCTTCCTGCGCATCACCTCGCCGTGAGGTTAATAAGAAGACAATTGAATTAATTGATATATGTTCATAGAGAAAAAATATATAAAAAATAACAACACCAATAGTAGGAAACCGGAAACAGATAATTCTAATTCAAGAACATAATAATAATAATAATAATAAAGGGCTCAATGGGTGTGGGAGATGTAGTACCTTTGTAAGGGTTTGACCCTGCACTGGTCCTCACCAGCCCAGGTGTGCAGCAGTGCAACTTGAGGCACCAGCCACTCACTTCCCTGCACACAAGACCGTCCGTGCGTAGTGAGTAACTACATCCGACCAGAGGTG
>Ga0123354_10011913_pt1 | contig 13463 bp, 6 predicted proteins | sample TergutLab28metaG_2_FD_97872 | JGI IMG/M metagenome (GOLD analysis project Ga0123354, IMG submission 97872) | Labiotermes labralis P4 segment gut microbial communities from Petit-Saut dam, French Guiana - Lab288 P4 | ecosystem: Host-associated > Arthropoda: Insects > Digestive system > Gut ... | reverse complement strand
CTCGCACATACGGATGTATGAAGCTAATTTTTCTTCCTCAGCTTTTGGGTTGAGGATGATTTGCAGCGGATGCAGCGCATGGTGGGTATCCCAGACCCAGTCGTCGGTCCAGAAAGGAACGCCTCCGTCGTCGTGTATTTGCCCGTCGAAAGCGCTGAAATATTTTCCGTCTTCCGAAATATTGATCATCCGTTCCTGACAGCGATATAATGCAGTATAAAAAATTGTTCTTTCATCCTCCGTACCGCCTTCTACTTTTATTTTACCCAACATTTTATTCCATTCGCCGCGGGCGTTTTGGGCGACGCGATCCACATTAAAATCAGCGATTTCTTTTTCCAGATTCTTTTTTGCCTGTTCTACGCTGATGTATGAAATACCGTAACGGAGTTTGACGGTTTTCACTTCAGAGCCGAATTGAGCATAAACGGCAGAACGCTCTCCGGCGTCTTTATTACCGGTTTGCACAGGCGATTGATCAAACTCCAGATAAAAATAATGTTTCAGATGATTGTAATTTTCAAATCCGCTAAATGTTTTTCCGTCAGCTTGTATTTCGCCGCTACCATTGGTGCGGAGCATGATGCAACGCTGTCCGTTTTCTTCGAAAGCGAAGGAAAAAACCGCCGCTTTAGCCGCAGGAGCAAAATCAACCGTTACGCCATAATCATCCAGAAAGACGGAATATCGGTAAGGTGTAGATATTTCGTGGTCGTAGCGATAGTTAATGTTCATATTCAGATTGTTTACATCGCCGCAAAAGGGCGCCAGCATCAGTACGCTGCCACCTCTGTGTGCCGGCGTATTTAACGGGAAGCCCTGCATGCGATCGGAAACAAACTCGCGGCGAGCGGGAATCATACGCAACATGCTGTTAGGCAGATGCGTGGTTGGAAACGTGGGAACCAGTAACATACTGATATTCCCGATGCGATTGTTCACATAATCGACAGGTTCTTTGCCGGTTGTAGCAAAAGCAAAATTTGCGATAGACGCGAGGATGACAAATGATAAAAAAATTCTTTTCATGATGAATTTTTATAATAAACATTATTTCAACAACAAAATTGTAATTCTTCCATAAAACGGCGTATTTTCAATGTTTTTGCAATAGTCGCCCCAGCCTATTTCGGGATAGTCCCAACGATTATTAGCGTACATCACTAATTGCTCGCAGGGTAATCTATCGGTGCGACATGCTATCGACGCGTCGGGCGATATTACCGAAAGTCCTTGTTTATCATTACTAAGCAAGGTGTAAAAATACGCATTTTCTTTCATTCCTTTAGCCATTTGCGTGAGAGGCTTTGAACTTCCGGCGCCGGCGTCAGACCAGTAAAAATAGTTGTGGGTATCAAACTTCCAGTCTTGCACGGGCTTTTTACCATAGGGAGCTTGCTTGCTGTCGTAAAATAACGCATCGCCTTCATTTCCTGCAAAATCATTTTTGGGGTAATAGCTCCAGTAGCCTTTGCGTTTCCATTGAAGATGATCGATAGCGTCGGGAAGGTAAAATTTTAAGCCGCTTTCACGCAGGTAGCCATTCGGTTCGCCGCTGGCGGTATAATCGAATGTCATTTTTCCTTCGGACGTAATATCAACTTGTATGTTTATATTTATATTTCCATAAACTCCGGCGATGTTTATCCCTGCATGGTTGTCTTTTTGCAGATAATCAAATTTTGTTTTCTTCCAGTCGGCGTCTGAAGACAAGAATCTGTTTTCGCTGTTGAAAACACGGTTTACATCCATATTCAGGAAAGGTCCTTTTTCTATTATGATTTGATTGCCTGATTTAGCGTCGCAGATCAAGCCTGTTTCTTTGGAGAAAGGAATCTCAAAACCATTGCCTTTTACTACCACTTGGGAGTCGGTTTCTTCTATTTTTAATTCACCCTGAAAAACGGGTTGGGGCAGTTCGATTTTTTCCTGTCCCAATAGAACGTTATATGCATCAATCAAATGATTATCAGAAAAAAATTCAATTGTTAACTTTTCGCCGTTTTCCCACTGATCGCCGGGGATTTCAATCATTCCTTTTTTGTGCGGTTCTAACGCCGGCAGTTGTATCTCTTTACGGACGCCCTTATAAGTAGCGTACGCTTTTATCTCGTCGAGATTAGTTTGGTCGAAGCGGTTGTATATGGGCAAAATAATTCGCTGTCCGGGCGTGAAGTCCGTCACATTTTCCTGCATCAGCCGTACCGGCGAATAGGCTTTTTTGACAGACCAAAATTCCGGTTTCTTGCGCCGCCATACGTCCACAATTCCCCATTCGCCATAGCCGATGCAGTTTCCCTGTAGAGCTTCTGGCTTGTCAGTCAGGGCAAACTCTTTCCACCATGCCGTTCCGGCTTTCGGCTCCGGCAGCATGAAAGTTTCATCCACATAGCCCCAGATTCCGCCGCCCAAGCCGCCGGGCGATTCAAACAGGTTGCTCCACATCATGTCGAGAGACTTGCCCCAAAATTCACGAATACCCGGATCGACCTGCAAAGTCGGCAAAACATAACAAGGCACATGCGCCCATTCGTCAAACAGCGCAGGAATTCCAAGCGCCTGAAAATAAACGGAGTTTATGTCGTACTGTTCCAGACCTCCGTCAACGCGGGGATAGTGCATGCTCAAAATGTCGTATATTTTATTCTCATCTTTCACCGTACCGGGGTAGCTGAAAATAACGGGGCGCGTGGCGTCCGTTTTTTTAACCCAGTCCCAGCTCTGCCGGAAATTGGCGCCATAGTTATTCTCATTTCCTATCGACCAAAACAGAATAGCAGGATGGGAACGGAATGTTTTGACCATTTCGCCGAGTTGCGACAGGTAGCGGGCGGTATATGCCGGATCGTCCTGCGTCTTACCCGTAGCGCCGTAATTTTTCTGACGCCAGGCATTCACAAAGCAAACCGCCGTTTCACACTCCACATAGATTCCGTAACGGTCGCAATATTCTACAAATTTTTCCGAAGGCGGATAATGCGACGTCCGGACGAAATTCATATTGGCTTCCTTAAATAATATAACGTCCAGACTGTCCATGTCTGCGGCGGCAGATCGTCCCCACACAGGATTCATATCATGACGGCAGGCGCCTCGAAGTTTTACAGGCTTACCATTTACCAGCATCCGGTCGCCAGTGATTTTAATTTCGCGAAATCCTACCTTGCAACTGAACCGGCTGATTTCTTTGTCTTTTTGCATTACCGAAACGTTTAACGTATAAAGATTCGGATGTTCGGCGTCCCATTTCAAAGGGTTTTTCACATCGAAAATATCGACGTAATCGCCGCTTTGTTTGATGACGGATGAATAACTTGCTTTAATCCCCGCATCATCAAACAGGGAATAAACAAGTTTTATATCATTATCGCCGGTTGTCGCCGAATAGCCGATTTTCAATCGAGCGTCTCGATACAGGGTATCCATCAGCGTTTCTACGTGAAAATCAAATAAATGCGCCGGCGGAATCGCAAAAACAGTTACATCGCGAAGGATACCGCCCACCGGATGATGCGCATACCCTGATGCGTAAGATATTTCATCTATCCGATCGGCGACTTCCAATTGTATTTCATTCTTTTTACCGGTTTTAACAAAATCGGTGATGTCAGTTTCCCAACGAGTAAAGCCCCCGGAGTGTTCTCGCACGAATTTCCCGTTGACAGCGAGGCGCGCATAACTGTAAACGCCATCAAAACGGAGAATGACCCGTTTGCCTGCAAAATCTGCCGGAACATTAAAAGATTTCTGATATGTATAGGGTTTATCATGCTCGATAGCATAACCCTGCATGGCTAATTCGCCGGGTACATGCACAGTTTCCCATTTACCGGCTGGCGTAAAGCGGAATTGCCAGTCGCCGTTGAGCGACTGTACCGGTTGCTTAACGCCTTTTACAGACGTTGGAATAGAATAGGAATTTTCGCTTGCTGAAAGAGAACAAACGCAGGCAAAAACGCAAAAGATACTTAACCATATTATACACAAATGTTTACTCATTGTTTATATTTTTTAATTCATAATTTTTCTACTTTAAACGTCTCTCCATTTACCCGAATCAAATATGAGCCGGCAGGATATGGCGACAAATCAATTTCGTTGCCCCGCATTGTCAACAGCAGACGTCCCGACAGCGTAAACAGTTTGATCTCCGGCTTGCCGCCGTCGCCGTTTTGAATATAAACCACGCTTTTTGCAGGATTGGGGAAAACGCGGATATTGCCTGCTTTTTCGATTGATGGAATGCCGGTAAACTCTTCTATTGTGTTGAAATTTTTCCAGACAGGAGCTGCACGGTACAAATCAGCAGTTCCGGCGGGAACTGCCAGCTTGCAACTCGTGTATTGAGACGGCGAAAGAAATCCATTCGGCATTGGCAATGGATTGTCCCACATCACAGTGATTTTCTGTAAATTATTTCCGGAAAAAACGCCGGAGCCTATCTCCGTTACCGATAATGGAAAAGTGATGGAACTTAAGTTGCAACCGGCAAAAGCGCGGTTTCCAATTGTTTGTACATTTGCGGGAATTTCTATCGAAGTTAAACTGTTACAGTTTTCAAACACCGATTCGTCGATAACGGTCAACGCGGAGGGAATCGTTATCGACGACAATCCAGAACAGCCGTAAAAAGCCGAGCTGCCAATAGTTTCAACCGACGTCGGGATCGTTATCGACGACAATCCCGAACAGCCGTAAAAAGCTGAGCTTTCGATAGTTTCAACCGACGTCGGAATCGTTATCGACGGCAATCCAGAACAGCCATAAAAAGCCGAGCTGCCTATAGTTGTAATCGACGTTGGAATCGTTATCGACAACAATCCAGAACAGCCGTAAAAAGTCGAGCTATTGATAGTTGCAACCGATGTTGGAATCGTTATCGACGACAACCCCGAACAGCCGTAAAACGCCGAGCTGCCGATAGTTTCAACCGATGTTGGAATAGTTACATCGTTCAGTTTCGTACAGTTGTAAAATGCCCCGGCGCCTATAGCGGTTACGCCGTCGGAGATATCGACTGTTTGCAAATACCGGCTGCCGTCGAATGCGTCTTCGCCGATAGTCGTTACCGAAGCGGGAACAGTAAACGAAATTCCGGGCTTCATCTGCGGATACCATATTAACGTCGTCTGATTTTTGTTGTACAAAACGCCGTTTAATGAAGAATAAAACGGACTGCCGTCTTCCACCGTAATTGCCTCCAAGTTATTGCAATTGCGAAAAACGCCATTCGGTATAATTTCTACCGAAGCGGGAATGTCAAACGAAATTTCGGGCTTTGCCTGCGGATAACAAAACAAATATGTTGTATCTTTGCTGTATAAAACGCCATCTAATGAACAAAATGTCGTATTATTTTCACTAACGGTAAAAGAAGTTAAACTGCTCCATGTAGGCATACTGTAACTCAGATTTTCAAAATAGGACAATGAGTCCCCGATAGAAATGGAAGTTAAACCCGAACAGCCGTAGAAAGCTGCGTTATCAATACCTATTACCGAATTGGGAATATTGATGGATGTTAAGCCTGTACAACCGCAAAAAGCGCCCGACTCAATATATCTTACCGAATTGGGAATATTGATGGATGTTAAGCCTGTACAACCGTAAAAAGCGCTCCACCTGATATTTATCACCGAATTGGGAATGGTAATTGACGTTATATCGGAACGTCCCTCAAAAGCCCCCTTCATTGTTGAACGATTATATGCAATTGCCGTTACTCCGTCGGGAATCACCACATCGCCACCGGGTCCATGATATTCAGTTAATTCGCCGTTTACAATTACAAAATCATCGTTGGATTGAGCGAAAACGTTTGCTGCAAACAACAAAGCGATAAAAATAAATAATATATTCGTTTTCATAACAAAAAAAATTATTTAAATAAAATTATAAATCTCAATTCCAAAAACAATCCTCATCCATTTATTAATACCCGTTTAACCATTTATTATACAAGTCAAAGTCCTCCATATCGGGATTAACGATTAGTATGGGCTTCACTATATAGGCGTCGGTTACTTCGTTCGTCTGTTGTATGCCGGGGTTGTCCGGAGTCCAGTAAACATCGTACTCGCATTCGGTTTTTCCGCTGTATTCCGCCTGAAAATTAACTGTCCATGCATTGTTGTAAATCATGGATTGCAGCAAATTCGAATCATGCGGTTCCTGTATGTCTCCTCCAAGGAAGAAAACATGTTTTCCAAGTTCAAAAATAGGGGAAGTCTTTGACGACCAAACGATTGTTCCGTCTTTATACGTAAACTTCACCCAGTCGTCGGCGATAAAATTCGACTTGCAAGTGTTGGGGATATTGTCGCTGTAAGGCGTAAATGCCATGCCGCCATGGGTGGAGGTTACCTGCCGTTCAACGTTTGGGAAAGGAAATTCGGCATAGATAACTTCCGAGTTTTGTTCGGTATGAAGTATCCTGTCATAAATGATTTTGACGTTCACCCGTTTTTCATTTTTATAAATGGTAAGAATGCGTTCGGCGGCATTCAAGCGCTGATTATCTAATTTCTGACTGTAAACGACAGTAAAAGGAGTTTCCGTTACCCGGGCTTTTTCGAGCGGTTGGGAAACATAGTCGGCGGGTATCCCCGAAGCGTCCCACCAATTACCGGAAATAAACCGGCTTACATACAGTAATGGCGCTTCTCCTTCAAACAGCGGACGCTTCATGCCTTTCCACCTGATGCTCACAGGCCATCCCGAAGCGTTGGTTTCGATAAGCAGACCGGCTGTGTCAACGGCTTCTTCCTCCGCTTCATTTGTCGAAACGACGTAGTGTCGAATGCTTTCGCCCTTAATCCGGTCTGCCCAAAAACTGAAATTGTCTCCCTGATCATACAGTTTGACTTTTTTCCCTGTCTGTTGGTCAATCAATGATTTTGGATTACTCACATCAATAATAATTCTTTTTTTCACGGTACGCCAGCCGGAAAAATCCGCTTTTTGCGTATTTATCAGATAAATGCCTCCGGGCTTTCCTTTCATGGCGCTTCTTGATTTCTGCGCCAGTATCCACCGTGCATATTCATCCGCTTTGTAGGCATATCTGTACACTTCGTTCATGGTTCCCTGATTTTGTTCCCCCCACATATTCCAACTCGATGAATTTGCGGCAAAAGTATGTTCGTAATAGGTACAAATATCACGTTCAATCTCATCTATCCGCTTGAGTTGGTTTGCGGTCATTTTACTGCCGAACACGGGCGATTGAGCCGCTTGAAGCGTGTAGCGCGCGTTGCGTGCAATGGCTGTTTCGCGGGGCATTGCCATTAAGCCGAAAGCCCACCAGTCGAAAAATTCGCCTTTCACTACCGGCGCGTCGGGTCCTGCGATGCGTTCCATAGCTTCTACCGAAGCGGTTACGGTAGTTAACCGAAGGACGGGCTTGAGTCCCAGCTCATTCCATTTTTTCACGAATGACACGATAGCCGGATAGGGTCCGTCATTATCACACCGCCACTGGTTGGAAAAAGTGACGGGCAGCAGTTCATACGAATAGCCTTTTGCTTCCAGATCTTTCAGATTTTGAAGAAAATATTCGTGCGTCTTTCGCACCGATGCTTCATCCGCCTTGAATATTTCTCCTTCGCGGGGCCACAGGGTTTCCAGACTGTTATATTCGTCGATATTGTTTCTCCACTGTTTTGGATGAAAATATTCATATCCTTCCCAATACGGATCGCTATTCCAGAGAAATATCCGTCGTCCATCGGGCATTTCCCACCAGTGAGCCGCAGGTATATTATATACGCGATGTCCGTTCATGCTCATCCACACATATTTAATCCCTTTGTCGATAAGCTCGCTGGCTATTGCGCGCTGAAATCCGTTTACATCGCACTGTATCGCAACGCGCGGGTTAACCTGCGCAACTATATCCGCCGGCGCCCATGATAAAAGTTTTTGTATTTCCGTTTCGTTCAGCATTGGGTGAATATTGAACGGCATGATATTAACGTCAATTTGTCCGCGACGGATGGCTTGCGTCATTTTTTTCCTGCGGTCGGGCGTCGTTTCCTGCCACCATCGCCAAAAGGGGTCAAGCGATTCCACCGTCCAGCAAAACCGCTCGCCGGGCTTGTTGTTTTTGGTCTGTTCGGCATAATCCAATGCGATATCGATGTATCGTTTATGCAACTCAAAAACAATCAGCGGATGATCGGTATAGCCATAATCGGTATGCGTCCAGTTGATAATATTAACGGTTTGAATTTTTCCATGATAAGTATCGTTCTGGGCGACGCAAACGCCAGATGCCAATAACCAAATTATAAATATATACCTTCTCATTATTTTCTACTTATTGATTTTCGTTAGTAAAGTTGCAATATCCAAGGAATAGACGGGCAAATTGAGCGTCGTGTAAGGAGTTTGAGCCTGAATGGTTTTTCCATTGACAGTCGTCCCGTCTGCCGGATTCAGCCACCGCACCTGATATTCTCCGGCAGGGAGATTGAGATGCAAGGTTTTAGCAACGCCGGTGGCATATATCGCAAATTTATCTTTATGATTGGACATAGCATAAGAATAGGCGTTGGAGCTTAATGCGACCACGTCCCTATCCGGTGAAAAATGGACAAAATCGAGCGCTTCAAAGAATTTCCGGAGAATCAGCAATTGTTTTCTCAACAGCGGACTTCCTCCTCCCGGCGCCTTCTGATTTAATGTTCCGTCTTCATACCCAATATAAAAGGAATAATCGAGATTATTAAACAATCCGCCGCCCGACATTAAAAATACCCATGCCTGCTGACGGTATGTATCATCATCGCTGCCTGCGAATCCCGATTCGTCAAAACCTATCACTTTGTTCAATCCGTAATTGAATATAGCGGCTTCAGACCATGCATAATGAAAATTAATGATAGATGCGTAAGGAACGACGTCTTCAACGGGGTACAGATCGTTGCAATAGCATTGCGCTATCAAATGTTTTTTATTTAAAGTATTTTCAGTATCCGCGATCAGTTTGGCAATATGAGTTTGCCATATTATTGAGGAATCCGAAGGTATATTGATACGTTCGCCCCAATTATCAAGGGATGACTTTTGCCAGACATTCGGCCGGTATTTCCCGACAGGCTGATCTGCCCAAGGTTCATTCTGAATTTCGTAAATAACATTATCATACGCGTTTAATTCCGTGACAAGTCTCTTAACAAATTTATCCTGATATTGCAGTAACTTGCCGTTTCCCAATGTATGAACCTTTTTATAATCGGAAATCACAATGTTGTTGATATTGTTTTGAGGATTAGCAGGGCAATAGGTCCATAATGAATCGCTGTATATGGAAGTAAATAATGTAACTTCTACAATGACATCCCTTTTCTGGGCTTCTTCTACAAATGATTTGAAACGGGTGAAATAAGATTCGTCCCAGTAGTCAAAATCAAACTTGGCGCCTCCGTTCGTGTTTCCTGTCACCTCCGAACGTTTCCATGGAGCTAAAGCCGTCCCGCGCGCAGGCGCCAGGGTATTGTTGGTAATACCAAAATCTCCCTCGGTTTCCCAATACATGCACCCTGTAAATATCCTTGTATAATTCATGCTTTCTTTCTGCATGTTATTAAGATATTTGATGTAATCGAATGCCGGATTTATTACGGAACCGTAATGTTCGCCGGAACTGACGATGAGGATGGGCTTCCCCTTATATTCCAAATAATGGGGATTAACAGGATTTACTCTTATGGGCTGTGCGGAAACGGTATAACTGGCAAGACACAGAATTAATGCACAAACAATCTGTGCCGGATTTTTTAAGTTTTTAAGTTTCATCTGTATATAATTATTAAATTGTTATAAATCAATAAAATAAAAACGCTTCATGATAAATCGTATTTTATTTAAATAGCGACCGGACATTCTCAATCGCAGTAGTCTGTACCGGATTGAAATCAGCGCTTTCCATGTAGTTCAGCAAGCTGTTTTTAAGTTGTTGAGCTTCGGGACGATTTTTATCAGTCGTATTCAAGTCGGCTGAACAGATAAGTATTTTTCCTTCGCCGACTTTCAATTCCACAATCATTCCAAGCGAGCGAGCGGTGAACCAATCGTCGATAATACGCACAATCGGCCGGATGTTATCGCCAAGTTTGTGAAGCGGAATAGCGTTGCAATGCGACATCGCATATTGCCATTGATAATTGCTGTAAAAATCAGTTGGGAACAGCGACAGGGCAGGGTGTTTCGGGTCGCAAAGGATTCCTAAGGTATGCGGCGCCTGATTGTTGGTCCATAACGTATTCCAGAATATCGAAGAGAAGCCGACCACTACCGAGTCTTTCCCTTCATTTCTCATCGATCCGAAAGCAGGAATCAACAATACTTTCCCTCCTTTTTCAAGGAACGAAGCTGTTGCATCGTCTAATTTGGTCACTACTTTAACGTCTTTGGGCTTAATATCAGTGGAAGAAGGATATACCCATAAATCCCATCCGTTTGCATAATTATCCACAGAAACTTCTATCCGATACTGTTTGGGAATATCGGTAGTAATTTTTTGGGAAATTTCTCCGATTTCGGTAAGGGTTCCCGCAGGCAAGTCGCATGTAAACTCGCCGGTTGCTACTTCTTTTCCACTGCTTTCCTTTAATTTCCATGTTGTTTTTGCAGCATCTAAATTTTTACCTGCAAATTGGGCGACTTCTACTTTTGCATCAAAAGTTTCTCCGCTGGCATATATGAAACGTTTTGTACGAATCAGCGGGACAACCCTGTTACAGAATTGCGAATATTGTTCGGGAGTTACGTAAGGTTTACTATCCCAGAAAGGATCGACAACACCCTCGATTGCAGAACCTTGTCCCGGAAAATCCTGAAGACTGAGCAATTGAAAACCTCCGAAATTTTTAGTGCGTAGCGCCGCTTCAATATCGGCTTTGTAGCAAAGCGTCTGTAATTTTCCCGAAGCGATAAAGAAACTGTCGGCTAAGTTCAACAGCCCGCTTTCTTTCAGACGGTCTTCGAAAATATCAAAATTTTTAGCTTTGAATGCTCCCGTATATTTACTGCGTTCCTGCAAATTGGGATAAACGCACCACTGTCCTATTTCGTGGCTTATCGTAGGTTGCGTTTTTGATATACGGTCGCTCCAATCATAGTCGGCGCTTGGTATAGCGCTATTAATGATACTTTTGACGCCTTCTCCCCACCCCTGTATGCGTGGTTTTGGCGTACACAGCCAGTCACTTTCGGGAATTTCGGGCCATCCTGCAGCAGTAGATACGAGAAAACGGCGGTCTTTGGCTTTCCAATGCTTTACAAACTCGGTAAGCCATGCCACATGATTAGGACCTCCCGGTTCGTTTCCATACAGCAACATACAGAACGAGGGGTGATTTCCATATTCCCTTACTATCCTTTCACTTTCATTCATTACGAATTGATCGATAGGAGCTCCGCTACCGATAGTAGTCCATGCGTCGCATTCGATGTGAAAATAGAATCCCAAGCTATCGGCGGCGATAAATGCCGCTTCGGGAGGACACCACGAATGAAAACGCAGGCTGTTGAGACCATAACTCTTGCAAACTTTTATCTCTCGCATCCAGTCGGCTACGTCTGTCGGCGGAAAGCCCGTCTTCGGAAAAATACAACATTCAAGCGTTCCTCTGATAAAAACGGGCTTCCCGTTCACAGTTATCTGAGCGCCTTTTGTTGACATTTCTCTCATTCCAAACATCGTTTCTTTTTGGTCGTCTCCGGCTTTCGACTGCAATTCGGTATGCAGAACGTAAAGGTTCGGATTAAATTCGTCCCACAACATCGGATTCTCCCCCATCGGATAGGTAAGCGTCGCCGTATTTTCTCCCGCTTGAATATTGACGTCGAATTTTTTCTTTTCAAGCGAGTTTACTTTATTTGCTGCCTGCAAGTACAAAGACGCCTGCCCCTGATCCGACAAACTTTGGATTTGTATTTCTGCCGTGATTTGCCTGTTTGCGATATCCGGCGTAATTTTCACTGATTCGATGAATGCAAGCGGATGTTCTTCCAGCGCAATCGTTCCTGCAATACCGTTCCAGTTCGATTGCGTATTATCAGATATGCTGTGTGCATCAAGCCCCGGATTAATATCCCTGACTTTGTTGTCGATACGGATGTTCAACGTATGTTCGCCGGGTTTCAGATTCATTAGATAATAACGGTGAGGAGTAGCCAGCGAATTTTCGTTTCCAAGCGAATCTTTGTCTATCCACAAGCCTGTCACCCAATGGCAGCGTTCAAGCGTAAGAATTATCTGCTTATCTTTCCATTCCTGAGGAATTGTGATTTTTCTTTGATACCATGCGACTCCGGTATAATATTTGTCCGGCTGAAGCCAAAATACCACTTTGATATTGTCTTTTTTGCGGTATTTTTCATAATCTTTACTTTCATACCACGCATTGTTCCACATACTGCCCGTCCAAGGGGTATTTATGTCCACATCAAACCCTTTACCATTGGTATTCATCGATCCGGGAAGATTCGCCTTTTCGGTAAAAGTTTGCTTAAACCATTGCTGTTCAATGCCTACATTGGCAGTATCCATTTTGAAACGCCATTCCCCCGCAAGATTAATTTTTCCTTCGTTGCCCGTCATTTTTGAACAAGCGCTAAATAGAAGGACGATTGTTGTAAAAAAGAGTAATTTCTTCATTGTATATGTATTCAATAGTTTGTTGCAATACAGAGCTCATCATAATCCAGCTACCAAATTGGTTTGTGCCACTATTTTAGTTTTATTCTTTTAGCAGCTAAATATTATGTCTCTAATTTCATACAAATTTACATAAAATTATTTAATTGACAATAATTTTACATTAACACACACAAATTTGCTTTTCGATAGCGATATTGCATTTTATCATAACTCATGCTGAATATGATAAAATAGATTCATCATCAAAGTCTAATGCTTACTTTCTCAGAAAGATTACTCTCAAAAAAGATAAACCAAAATATAAACAAAACAAGCAGAAAAAAGAATATCAATCTTCTTTCTGCTTGTTTTTCTATTCTTAATTATGAGCTATAAATTATGAATTGTTTTAGTGTCGCCACCTACAATTCCTAATTTTTAATTCTCAATTTTTAACTCTTTTCCCTACCAACTCGCTTTCCTAACCCCCGGTATCAACCCTTGCGAAGCCATCTCGCGCAACTGAATACGGGAAATGCCAAACTGGCGAACGTATCCTTTCGGACGTCCCGTTATTTTACAACGGTTGTGCAAACGAACAGGAGACGCATTCTTGGGTATTGCCTGCAATGCTTCATAATTGCCTTCTTTTTTCAATTGCGCTCTTTTTTCAGCGTATTTGGCAACTAATTTGGCGCGCTTTACCTCGCGGGCTTTCATTGATTCTTTCGACATATCAATCTTTTTTAATATTCTTAAAAGGTAAACCAAATTCCCTCAAAAGCGCATATCCTTCTTCATCCGTCCGCGCCGAGGT
>Ga0123354_10011912_pt1 | contig 13465 bp, 7 predicted proteins | sample TergutLab28metaG_2_FD_97872 | JGI IMG/M metagenome (GOLD analysis project Ga0123354, IMG submission 97872) | Labiotermes labralis P4 segment gut microbial communities from Petit-Saut dam, French Guiana - Lab288 P4 | ecosystem: Host-associated > Arthropoda: Insects > Digestive system > Gut ... | reverse complement strand
GACAGAAGGAGGATAGATGGATGGATAGATACGTAGGTACATAGATAAATAGGTGCATATATATATATACCTATTTATATGTATATATACACATATACATACGCATACAGAGATACCCATGAAAGAAAGTAAGAAAGAATAAATAGGAACAAAACGAACGGGAGAAAACATAAGAAAAATATATAAAGAATTAGGGAACGAAGGAAGGGAAGAAGGAAGGAAGGACAGAGAGAAAGAAAAAGAATGTAAAGAAGAAAGTTAATCTTTGAGTTTCGTAACCATAAAGGCCATTGCGTTTAAAACAAGTTAGCAGCATCACTGAGAAGTGAAAACGCGCCACGCTGCCCTGAATGGCAAGCAAAGACCGCGTGCTCTTGTCAAACAGCATTACACTAACCATGGCCTTAACTCTCAGCCATTGTGATTACGGATTCATGACGGCTCTCTATTAATGTAACGTATTTTCGGCGCCTCGGGGAAGGACGTGGCTTGAAAGAACGTAGTTACTTTTTCCTCTTTTTTAATTGAATATTAGTGGGTCATTAGCTTCATTCTGTAAAATAAGTATCAACCACCTCTTGGCAAGAGAGCAACAACCATGCATCAGACTTGTGTACTGAGGAAGTGACCTCTCTGCACCTATAGGTTCTACGGGAAAGTTGTTCATAAGTCACTGTCTCTGATTCAAAGTAGAAGGACTTAATCGTACTTTATTCATCATTTCATGGAATATGCTAAATTATGGATCATCACATCCCAGAAAGAAGCGTCCTTTGACAGATATTCCATCACTAATCTATGCGTGTGTATAGGAAGTTACATTAACTTAGAGTTGCTTGCGGTTGAGCGACGTAGGACGTGTCAGCTCGGCAGCGCTCAATCCTGCTTGTGAAGAAAAACTCGCTCATTGTTGAAAATGACCGTCATTTCTTCCAGGAAAATTTGAGTTTCAAAAATAGTAGTCCCATTGATGATGTAATTACTGCGCTAGGAGAGTGTTTCCTTACAATATTCCCGAGACCTCTGGTTTTAGGCGCCTTCGCAAAATGGCCAAAAGCGGCTGTTAACTTAATCGTGTCCGTCGGTCCTCCCGCAAGGAACAACTAGGATCTAACTAGACCTATTTCCATGAAATTTGATATTTGAGAATTTTCTCAAGATCTGTTTATATAAGTCAGGTTTCATTCAAGTATAACAAGAATGGCGGATACTTTACATGAGTACTTATGTCAATTTATGATAATATTTATTTGAATTCTTCTTATAACGCAAAGTGTTTCAGACAAAAATTGTAGAACAGCTCAAAACACATGTTTTATGTTCAGTAACTTTTTTCCGAAAATCATATTCTTATAAGATAATTTGGGAAAATATGGTACAGCCGGAGAGTCAACAGATGACAATTTAATATAGCACATGCGCTGTTCATGCTGGACAACTAAGGCCACAGAAATACTCAGAATATTTAATACTCTTGTTTTTTTCCATGGCAACAATAGGTATGCGAACGCGCCTTAATGTCACCTTATACATATATTGCCTGTATTGTTTAGCTATATGTCCCGTCCGTATCGGAAGAGGCTACATATGAGAACGGCCACAGCCGCACATGCTCCATTTCGCCTACACTAGAATGACTGGAGGAATGGTTGTATATCAGCACATTCTCCTGTGTCCGTTAGAAGTTACATTGTTCCCAGCCCCTGTACAGAGGGTCCTACACATTGGACAAGATTCAATTTTACACAATCAAATCCTAATTGAACAGGCCACAGAACCTCATCCGCGAAAACTACAGGTATTTTAATCGAGCAGGAAGTCTAGCACAAAGAGACGATGGAGGGAGGGGAGAAAAGAATTCAAAACGAGCTTTAAATGCTTAACAATATCATGTCCAGACGTAACAGATGAAAGATGATAATAATCAGAATGATATTTGACCGGGGATCGAAGTTTGATAAAAATCAATATTTGTTCTCTTGGGATATCATTGGTTTTACCATATCCTACAGAGAAGTGAAACTTCTCATTGCTTCTAATTTCATACAGCCAATACACAACCCAGCGATAGCTAATAGTGTTTTATACAACTAGTTTACTGAAAAATTAAATTCGATTTTAAGATGATCTCAAATTGAAAACACATGTTACACGTTCATTAAGGTACAAATAAGGCGTCTCTGCATGCATGACCCACGCCAAGCAAGTATATAATAGGATAAGAGATAAATGACTTATTCATAACACTTGATGAAGGTGAGTTGTCAGCTTCACGTTCTGGTCAACTTACACCCTAGAAAGCCCGAAGTCCTAGTAGAGAATTGTATAGGAGCCCCAGAACGGAGCTGTATGTGGAAACTAAAAGAAATAATATTAGCCTCTATAGGGAGTCAAACTTTTTTCTCATATTATTATATTATATTATATTATATTATATTATATTATATTATATTATATTATATTATATTATATTATATTATATTATATTATATTATGACGTAAGATTTGTAAGCAGCATGTAGGTCTTTACACATTTCTGCAAATACGTCGACCGTAGCAGCTGATGCAGGCTACAGCACGCTGTGTGCCATGGAAAGTAGACGGCAGATAGAAAGCGCAAAGAAGATAACCTGCTGAGACCCTGCACACAACATGCGTGAGTAACCCAGGCGAGTCGCCTTCACTTTCGATGCCATTCTTGTGTGATAGATGTTCGCTGTCAAAATAACCTGCTGTACTCATGTTTATGTAGTTCCTGTAAGGTTCGCACACCAACAATCGAATTATTTTTGACCACGTTTTTAGAGTAGTGACAAATTCATTTGTCATTTTAACGTACGGTAGAGACAAACTTTTCGAATTTTAAAGGAACAGACATCTAACAAAACAAGAAGTCATGAACGAATTTTTAAAACCTGATTACACACACCACGTTGGAAACAATACAACACAAGATTTCTAATGTTTGACATCCTGGTAATGTTGATAATGATGACGTAATGTGGAGACCTATGTGCCTCTGTCAATGCTTATTATTTGTATACTTTCATGTAGCACCGTGAAACAATGAACACACAATGCTCAGTTTTCATATCTTCTTTGTCTGCTGCATATCCCTGGACTAGTATTTATTACGAAAATTACCTACTTTGAGAAATGGGCAAAACCCACTTTAATTTGTTAAATTAACTACCATTAAAAAGCGGCGTTCTCCTTGGAGGTTGATAAGTATTCTTTCTAATCCGAAATCTCTCAAATTTCTGTCACTTTTCTGGCACCAAAATATTATTTATTGTGCTCATATTGTCTTCCCTCCTTATTATGATCTGACTAAATTCCTGTTTACACCTATTATCACTGCTACGTGATTCACATAACTCCTCCACTTATCTGCTGATTTGTTAACATTCAGAAGACTGTAATTGTGGTCAATTTACTACTGAAAATTGAACTCGGCGTAGTAAGTTAGAAATCACTTTTTCAAGTACTCATTATAAAATCAAATATTTTAAGCATTTATTAATATATGCTCAAAAGAATACTTATATCATCACGAATACTTATATTTTAATGACGCTTATTATTAACATATTCATCTATAATTTGGCGAAATAAAATTCCATCTAAATCCATAAGCAAATAATTCTCTCATGCCTGCTACTTTCTCCGAACAATTCTTTCGTTTGTATATAATATTAATAAGAGTTTAACAATATACATTGCACATGTCACTTCTGTGTTCTGTAGCATGAGTTGCGCATTACTTGGTAAATTCTTGTTCAAATATTCATTGCGATAAGCTCAAACGTTCTAAAAATTGTTAGACGAGCTTAAAAAATATTTAAACCTTTTTTTTAAAATTAATTTTACATAAGGAGTAATAAGACTGTATCCAGTGGCTTTGACAATGAATATCTGTCACGCAAGATTGCCATCGAAAGTGAAAAGGAATAGAGGGGGTATTCACGTGCATTGTGTGCAGTGTTTCTGTAGGTTATCTTCTTGCACTTTCTACACTTTCTATAACAAAAAATTGTGATGTATCAGATGCGCACTGTAGATACATTAGAAAAAGTAACGAATAAGGAGAGGTCATTTATATATACTTGAAAATGCCAAAAATATTTGCTTCTGAGTTTATTATAATTCCTAAAACAGATTTAGAGAAGTGACTGGCTACAGAATGAAAGAAATTATTTCGGCTCCAGGTAAGGATTTATTGTTTCTCAGGGCCATACATTATTAATTTTTGGGCTTTAACATTCCCCTGTGAGGTAAGAATCATTTCTTGGCTCCTTACGCAGGATAAAACAAGACTTACAACTTGGGACGCAGCTTATTCGAAAACAAGAAAAGTTCTCTTATTTGGAAGGACATTTATTTTTATGTAGTATAAAAATTATGAAATGCCGATATAGCTTAAAAAGTTTTGTGTGCTTGTATCGACTTGCGAGAAATGTATCGAGGAGGAAGCAAACTTTATCCTACTTTTATCCACAGTAAAACTTCGGAGCGTGCTCCTTTCCGGTAAAAACATAACAAGTTAGGCTCAGAATGCACGTACAAGATCAGGCTGTTCTCCGTGAAGAGTGTCCTTTTGTTCTATTGTAAAGAAAATTCCAATAATTCCAATATATCAGATCTCGCCATTTTCCCCAGTTATTTCATTCGTACAGGCCGACTTAATGTCTTTAAGTGGCATTCTGTAAAGGTGCAAAGTAGTCTAAAAACACGGTTTAAATGTGTAAAATTAAGCCGTAGACGTAGACCACCAAATTCATTAACCATAACTCTTTAGGTTTTCATTATTTTGAAGGTCTCGCCCTGTGTAAGTTTTATGCGCAATTTGACAACATAGAATTTTAGGCTTTTTTTTACATACTAAATAGAAAATCCTACACTGCGTCTTTTAGGTCTGTCCTTCTGTAGCCTTTATCAGTGTTCAAACCCTTTGACAAATTCAGTGTTTTAAGCGTGATTTCAGACTTTAGCCGTGATGTAGAGGAGATGTGCCCTCTTCTCGAATATTGCGCAGCGCAGAGTGGCACTTAATACTCTAGGGCGCGTAATGTCTCATAACAGCGCAGATCTCAGTAATTTAAGTTTGACATCAGTTAATTTCACTAAAATTTGTAAGTTCAGTTTCCATATATATTGATTTACAGTAACACTAGACTTAAATATTATAAATGGTCATTCCCAAGCATTCCATAGTCATTTCACAGCTGTTTTTGAAATTCGATGTGACAGACTATGAATTTTTCATTTCATTATTCCAATTTTTAATAGGGACAATAAACTGCCAAGAACGCCATTGGTAATTTTATGTACAGTACCATTCTACGGAGTACATACTTCAGCCTGGTCTGACATTACATGGAAATAAACTGAAATCGCTGACTTCTTAAAGCGGACATTTTTATATTTCATCCAAAATGTAAAAACGCAATAGATACCAGAAATTTTTTGATTCTTTATTCTATAATTTCTTGTTTTATTTTCCAAGACACCTTAAATTGCTCTCCTTTCTAATTTACTACTATTTTTTTTTCCTATGGAGCAACAGCCCCTAGTAGGCCAAGGCTCCTCATTATCGAAGCTTCACAATCACACCCAGCCACACCACACACGGTAGGACTCCTACGGACGAGTGGTCAGCCCGACGCCGAGACATCTTCCTTACAACACACAACACTCAAAACAGACGGACATTAATGCCCTCGGCGGGATTCGAACCTGCAATCCCTGCAAACGAAAGACCTCAGACCCACAGCTTTTTCCTTTTTACTACGCATAAATTTGCCTTTACGGTTGGAACATTTATGCTAAAATAATTTCTAATTGTGCTTATTTCCCAATGAAATAATGGGGTATTAAATAAAAACAGGCTATAATCGCAACTCCTCCAAAGCGTCCAAACCGGTTATGAGGCAGTACACAAGATATAAAATGTGGCTTTGTCCCATTGCGACACGCCTGACCTCAGCTTCAGGATTCACCAATGCTTTGACGCCAACCCTGCCACCTATTCAATGAGTACCGTGGATCTCTCCTGGAACAAAGTGGCTGGAGCGGGAAAATGACCATCCAATCCATCGCTTTCTGAGGTGAAGTAAGAGATGAACTATACTTCTCCCCCTGTCTACCTTCACGGCATGGACAGGAAAAATTTTACCTTTCAATTTTATTATTGTAAACCTCCAATCAGTAAGAATTCCTAATCCATTATTAGCGTACACTATCACATTTACCTAATCTGAGTACAAAATTGTGTATTAAAATAAACAGATGAGAGAAGTTTTTACAACTTCAATGCAATAATTCTTAGAGATGAAGGTGGATGACAAGAGCTATAGGCCTAATATCCTTCCCTGGTAGCTAGCAGTGTACTCAGAACGTAAGATTCATTCCTTGGTAATTGCCAGTTACATAAAAACTTGTGGTTATGCCCGTCAGAGCGTATAATGGCGATTTCCAATACCTGTCGCAGTTTTTATTTCATAACAAAATTTTTTCTCGTCACAGAATTTCATAATATGTTGTTAAAATAGTCTGTGAAGATTCAAGTCTCCCGAGATATGATACCGTGTATATTGGTGAAGATTCACCTATCTTCCAGAGAAGCTTTCTTACTCTATCTTCAGGAGCCATATAGACCAATAGCTATTGCCTGCTGCATTCAACTTCAAGAACCAAGTAGTTTGGGGGATATATAAAATTACTAGGAACTACTTGGATCCAGACATGCAGAGGCAAAAAGCTACTACAAACGCGAAGATTGACTTTTACCTATCGAAAGTCAGAAGAGTATTTTCTTATGTGGAGTATAGTTTAAGTATTTTGAGTATGTATAAAATGGGAAACTGAAGACAAAATTACACTGAAAGTGGAGGAATTTCAGTCGCTCAGCCCCTGAAATAGTTGGGTGAACTCTCTAGCTTCAAGACACAGACAGACACGGCGCCGGTGATACTGTTTGTTTATATATCTTTCCTAATGGTAATAGATGTGTCCACGCTATCTAAAGTGTAGATCTTGGGCAGTACCCTTGCTGGGATTGCGGGTTAAAATACCTCCGAAGGCACAGATGTCTATCTCTCGTGAATGTTGTGTGTTGTCAGGTAGAGGTCTCTACGTCGGACTATTCCCTCGTGCAGAGGAGTCCTGCCGAATGTGTGTGTGAGCCACTGTGTGTGATCAGGTGCAACAATAACCCTACACCTACTTATTGTAGGTGTAGAGGGTTATTTAAGAAGTCAGATTAAGAAATAAAGAAAGAAGAAATTTAGGTCGCGAAATGAAACGGAAAAAACTTTGCTGAAAGAAAATTCGACAACCTAAATTTAATTCCTTCGCATATGTCATTTTTAAGGGAATGGGAGTTCCATACAACGAATTACTTCATTCTGGGATGACAACCTTTGAGATGCCAAGGACGTAAATATTTAGATAGGGGCGTCAATTGTCAAGTTATCGCTAGGAGCCTCGCTTTGCATTATCGGCAGAGTGACCTATCTCTTTTCAGATACAACGGAGTCACAGTTTTGAAGCAAAATACGTTCAGGGTCAGTGCTTAAGACTGGACTACAGTGAAATGTTTATCGATGATTATGTCTGAATAAATTGAAATTACTACGACGGAATCGAGTAGCTTCACAATGCGGGTATGAAAGGTTACTGCTACACCATCATGCTTGGTTAGTGACGTGTGTCTGCCCTGAATACGTGTTTCAGACCAAAAGAGAGGGAAATTAGCATCGCTCTTATTTGTTAATATTACTTATTAGGAACCAAAAGATCTCGCTTACAGACTAGCCTCAATTTTCATGGTTTTTCTCACCAACTCTCAGAAAACATTGAAATGCTACCCAGAAGCATGGCAGGTTTGTTTCCTTTCTCATCCTTTCCAATTCATCATTTCCAGTCTTATAATTCTTCGCTATATAAATTAACTTAATTAGAAGCATTGTTAAACAACTCAATAATAAATTAATAAAAAGTAAAAGCATGTGCAAACTAAACCATTTATTAATTTATTTACCAGTACGAACATTTTTTATTTGAGGGAGAATATTTGTACAATATGTAACCTAGTGCAAGAGATTTGACCCTTAGACGGCGGTGAATAACCACACTATGATCTTCCGAGTTGTGGCAGTGTAGTCTAGTATGCACTTGGCGGCGTTTCGTAGGAAATTGCTGCCTCCTTCCTTAGGGTGCGTGAAGATGAAGGCAGCATATCCCTCCGAAACGTCTGCTAGCCCACTTAGGACACTACGTGCCATAACACACAACGCTTTCATCTAAACAGGTTAACTGTTGTGATTATACTGGATAAATATATCCCAGGCTCTACAGAGCAAGTCCGTCGTAATCACTAACATTTCCACGCACTCTGCAACAAACATGCGTCATACAAATTATAAAGACAACTTTCTCTCCTTTCTTTCTGAAAAGAACATTTTCATTTTACCCAGCTAATAATATTAATAATAATAATGGTGGGGGGGGGGAGGGACACGCGGTGGCGCACTTGATTCAGGCACTGCACTACAAGCCGCCGGTAGTTCGGGATTTCAATTCCCGCTGGTGTCATTGGAAATTTTCATTGACTTAATTCTTTCGGCCGCACTATGGTCCTGGGGTCCACTCAGCCTCTAACAGCAATGAGTACCAGGAATATTTCCTGGAGGTAAAGACGTCCGGTGCTTAGGGCTGACAGCCTTAACACCTTCATGTGCCGAATGTCTGGAAATCTGGAAACCTCAACTTCATGGAAACCTCAGGGTCTGTACAGGGATAGAATTGCCTTTTTAGATATTGTTACTGGGGTAATACGAACAGGGATGAAAGTATTATTCGAAAGTCACACACGAAGGTGTATTGGCTTAACGGTTATTTAACACATATGACAGAACTCTACAACTTTCTCTCATCTACGAACTACATCACTACGTATATTTAGTTGGGGTGTTGACATGCCATGAGTTCTTCCGGATAATCTTTACTCTGTGCCACTTTTGACGCAACAATTACCATCAGCACGTTCAAGAGTGTTAATGCCTCCTCTAAACACACCACCATCACTACCTACATCACCACACAATTTTAATTGCTTCAATTTCTTAAACTGATGTCGTCATATTTACCTTTCGGACATGCGATAAAATCATCAAAATTCTGCGCGTGTTTTTAGCTTTAGTTTGTACCTGGATATCATGGCTTCACGTCTCCTTTTGTGACAGTTTTCGGGTTCGATATCAGCCTCATTAATAACATTAGCAATAAGGAGCACTTCCTAGCTAATCACATAAATCCTAGTTCCATACTGCGTTGTAGGCCTATGTCTAGCCCAGCACACTTACAAGTGTTATAAAATTTCACCTTACAACCTGCCATGAAAGGCACAGAGGGGGAGTAGAAGTATAGCTAGCTCTACTCTTTCTTTGACCACGGCGCTATATGGGGCGGGCGGTCAAGGTCACGCCCCGACCGTTTTGCCCCTGGCAAAGATAACGGGTACGCATTTTACAGGAGGATGTTTGGGTCCTATGCCCAGTCTGGACGGGTGGTAAAAACTTGCCTCCACAGGTTTCGACCCCCAAACCGTCCAGCCCGTAGCGAGTCGCTATACGGACTATACTATCCCAGCCCACCCTACTAGTGTTACAGTTGTTATAATTAATTTTTGTGAAAACCCATTAATGAAGTGTATATTCCGCTTACGTATTGAATCTGCCAAGTATACCCTCAAAAAATCGTATTGCCGTTCTAATTTTAACAATTAAATTACAAACAACATTTCACACGCAACGCGCGCGCGCGCGTTGCGTGTGTGTGTGTGTGTGTGTTTATTATGTGTGTACATGTGTGTGTGTTTATGTGCGTGTGTGTGTTTATTATGTGTGTACATGTGTGTGTATGTGTGTGTGTGTTATTATGTGTGTACATGTGTGTGTATGTGCGTGTGTGTGTGTGTGTGTTTATTATGTGTGTACATGTGTGTGTATGTGCGTGTGTGTGTGTGTTTATTATGTGTGTACATGTGTGTGTGTGTGTGTGTGCGTGTGTGTGTGTTTATTATGTGTGAACATGTGTGTGTATGTATGTGTTTGTGTATGTGCGTGTGTGTGTGTGTTTATTATGTGTGTACATGTGTGTGTATGTGTGTGTGTGTGTGTGTGTGTTTGCGACTGCCTTAGTATTACGGTTTTTTTACTTACTGACATCAAAATAATAGTTAAAGAAAGATTTCGACTCCTTTTCAAGTTCATGTTTCGTGTCCGACACAAAACCCTACATTTCTACTCAAATCGATTACCATAAATGGTTTCAAGACACTATAGGAAATGACACTAGTGTCCCTCCCACAACAAAATTTTGCGTTTCTACCATGCAGTCATTTTTAATTTTAAGAAATGGAGATTATGGCATTTTATTACTTCGATTGGCATAACTTCTTAAGAGTTTATGAAAATAAGTCATTTTGTTCAATAGTTGAACTGGGAGGGCATAGACACACACAGAAAGCATAGTGGTCACATACATGTACAGCTGCTTCGTACTTGAAGTAAGGAAAGTATGGTAAACAATATTAACACTCCTGTCAACAAAATAAGTAATCACGTAAAGAACGGAAAACTGGCCATGTTCAACATACTATTGATAGTTACGTATTACTAACTTTTTTACTATGGCGCAACAGCCGTTAGTGGACCAAGGCCTCCTCATGATCGAAAATTCATGATTACACTCAGGCATACCACACTCGGTAGGACTCCTCTGGACATGTGATCAGCCCGGCGCAGAGGCCTCTACCTAACAACACAAAACACCCACAAGAGACAAACATTTAAGCCCCCGACGGGATTCGAACCCACAACCCCAGGAAGCGAGCGACCGCAGACCCAGGCCTTAGATCCCGCGGGCGCTGGGATCGGCAATTATTATTAATAGTCCCTAGAAACCAAGACATTTGATACCATAAAATTCGGAGTCGGTATAGTGACTACACCACGGGCTAAACCAGCCGGATTTCGATTCCCAATAGAGACAAAATAATTTCCTCTTCTCCAAAAGGTCCAGATCGGTCAGAAACGCACCCAGCATCGTACTTAAGAGTATTGGGATCATTTGGAGGTAAAGCGGCCGGGGCGTGAAAATGACTACCCTCTTTCTTCAAGTGCCAAAATTAAGAATGAGTGGATTTATACCTCCATTCCCTCTGTATGCCTTCATGGCGTGGACAGAGAAAACTTCTCTTATATAAAAATAAGAGCTGCAAGTTATTAAGTCTTGACATACCTATACATCAGGACGACTTGATTTTTAAATATCCGGCAACGTATAATTCTCATTATTAAAAATTAATTAGTTTTAAGCGTTTGTAATTGGTGGGACACATTCCTCTTCTCACGGTCGTCTATTACAACATAAGTTAAAATCAGAACGGAAATATCAATGTTTGTAAGTGAGATTTCCTGCGGGTGGGTTGGGAAATGAAAAACTTTAGACTTGTTTTTTGTTGTCTTGAATTTTGCTGCCGCATCTAGAACGGCTCCGAGGCGCAAAAACTGTCCCCGTCAAAAAGGAACCGGAGATTAGTGGTAAAACTGCCCGTGCGTGAAGTCTGTCACTCGGTTCCATTTAGTGTCGAGGTTAAGGATGGGAGAAAGTGTACTTCCACCACCCCACACTTTATGGCGTCCTCTTACATTAATCACAGCAACATTTTTCAATGTTATGGTGCTTTTCATTATTCAGAATATTTTGGAACAATCATATTCTAAGGAAATATTCAAACAGGAAGAAGCAGATTCAGGTCTCCTTGTCGTTATACGCCCTTCAGACGTTTCGAAGAAATTTGATGTCATCTTCAGGGTCAGGCAGCTCAAGAAGGAAATGAAAGTAATTCACCCCTTCGAAAGATCTGTCATTATTTAACAGTCGGTGCAAAGTAACATCTCTGAAGACCTGAATCTTCATCAGCATCTCTGACGGAACCTTCAATCCCGCACTTCTATACCAAGAATTATGTAGGATTGGCAGTATATCTCTTCCAGAAGGCGAATTATAAAACACTTCTTCTGTCCGGAATGAAATAAATTATTAATAGTCACTCACAGAAAATAAGTAAGGCTAAATTTCAAAGCAATTGTAGATAATAGTGTAAGAATTTTGAAGTTTAAATGTTACATGTATCTTCTCCATTTCCATTTCAGTTGTGATTACACTGCTCCCTGAAATCATTTTAAATTCATTTCTTTAAATATATTTATATCTAGGACTAACAATCCATTTTCTACAATTCCTCTTCAGTTACCTTTTCCATGCTCTGTTGAATGTTTTTTACTTTATTGCTTTAAAAATATCATCGATTCTTGTACCTAACTATCCTTCTAATTATTTTTCGTACTCTTCTGTCCTTCTATTCATTCACTACTAATAATGCTACTAATATTGGCGTGTTTTCAAACGTTTCTAATAAACACACTAACAAACTGGATATGAAATAAGCTAGTCACATGTAGATGTTATATACATACCATATACACAATACTTGTCAATTTTTGGCATTAACATTCGGCATTGGCTCAGGGATGACTTATTTACTCTTTGTTAGCATTTAATGTCACACAAACTCACATTTTTGTTATGGGTCTATTTTAAACTAAGCTTTGTTCAAATTTTGCATAATATAATACAGCTGTATCACTTGATGTTCAACAAAGATATATCAAATATGCAACGAGTTTCATTATCATAATATCTTAAACGACATGCAGTTCAGCACAACAGAGCAATTGCCCATACAGTCATGTACAGGGTCAATATACCTCTCTGTCATGCCTGCCACATTGTCGTCTTTACGACGTGGTTCCGGTTGACGATCCTCGAATTACCAAATCAAAGATCGGTCCCTAAGTCAGTAGCGCAAAGGTGTAAATTGTCGCGGTTTGGTAGGACACAAATTCTAAGACTGACTTCTCTCATTACCAGCACATTTAGTTTCTGAAACTGACAAACTATCTGCAATTTTATTGCCACTTACAATATGTGCTTTACTTTAAAATGATGTTTCTGCGACCGCTATTGCACTGCTTTCTGCCAAGGCGCTCGCATCCTTCTGGTTTCAGGAAAAGTAAGTACAACGTAATTCTGTATAGTACAGTCCTTGCTGAGAAGTTAATGTTTGTTTAGTAGTTTGTTAGTAAAATAAAAGAAGCCTCATTTTTATGGAAAAGGAAACCACATTACTGCGTCCGTTAGGCCACACTTAAATTAGTATAAGTGTCATACTCACAGGAAACTCCGGGGCAATTAATCCCGGTAGAAATATTATTATACAGGGTGTTTCACGACTTTAGGGCATAACTGCAGGAGGTGATTTCCTAGGTCTCTGTGATCAAAAAAATTCATATAAACATGTGTCCGATTTTGGACGGTTACGGAGTTATGACCGTTT
>Ga0123354_10011911_pt1 | contig 13465 bp, 12 predicted proteins | sample TergutLab28metaG_2_FD_97872 | JGI IMG/M metagenome (GOLD analysis project Ga0123354, IMG submission 97872) | Labiotermes labralis P4 segment gut microbial communities from Petit-Saut dam, French Guiana - Lab288 P4 | ecosystem: Host-associated > Arthropoda: Insects > Digestive system > Gut ... | reverse complement strand
GCACGCCTCAAGTCGGCCTACACAACACAGCAAGTACTCGCTAGCTCCTGAAGATGGACGTATTAACGTCTGAAACATGTTGAGCAATATATAATAAAGCAAGTGTCATCTAGTTGGTCAACCATTATTCAAATATCAAGATGATGCAGGTCCAATACGCATAAGAAGTAATGGACATTTCACATGAAGACGTACATGCGTTTTTGCGAACATAAAGAGTGAAAATTACGGTATAAAGGTATGTCAAACACTTTTCATACCTAATAACTTCTTTCGCAAGTCTTACGGATTTTGAGGTAACAAAATGAGGGCACCTGCCGCCATCATCATATCGTGCATACATTTCCTACATTATGTTACAAAGACAAGAAAATTCGAAAATCTAAACCAGTGTACCTGAAAATGACACCTCACGATTGTAGACAGTATTTATAAACATACTGATTACGTGAGTCCAGCGAGGGTCTAACAATGGCTGAGGCATTTATTTGCCGGCTTCTCGCCACAGAGGCAGGGTTCGATCCTCGGCCAGTCCATTGTGGTATTTGTTTTGGGCAAAGTGGTACTGGGACAGGTTTTTCTCTGATTACTTTTTTCACTTGTTACTGTCATTGCATCAATACTATATGTCTGTTTATTCATTCTTCACCATTGGTAATTGACAGAATCGTTAAATAATGTACTTCAAATGTAAAGGTAAAGATTTCCCCAGAACATGTCATGCAGCACAGAAGGGGAGTAGAGATCTGTCTCTACTCCATTCCAAATCTCGGTTGTAGATGGGGGTGGGTGGACATCCGCCACGCCCCACATGTGAAATGAACCCATAAAATTAGAAATGAGACTGTCAGTCAAATTTAAGAATTTAGTGTTTATTTATACCACAAAGTGCAGCACGAGATGGGGAAGAAAGAGCAAAATAAGAAAATTAAATTCATGTTTCGACATTGTTCTCAAAGTAAATTATGCTAATTGATCCGTTCATCTATTATGTTTATTAACAATAGATTTCTGCGTTCTTCTGCCGCGCGAAATTTTGGTTCCAATTATTACCATAAAATATTGGAATAAATTTTGTTAGTAGGATAAGGAATTGAGAACATTGAACCTATGAGTTGTGTGCAGTGCCAATAATTACCAGCCTGTCTCTTTCTGTCCATCTTGAAAACTGTTCGGATTAAATACGTCTTCAATTCGTGGATTAATATATATATATATATGTCTGCATCAATGACGTTTAAAAAATCATGTTTTTTTTTGTCTTGCGAGGAAGTGAACAAACATCTGGCTGTAGGTCTCTAAAGTTTGTGATTTAATTTTCTTTCGTGCTGTTTGTGAGAATTTATTGGTATCTTGAAACAGAAGAAACACCTCTACAGTTTTGTCACATATTAGTTCATGGCTTTTTTTTTTGATCACGTTTATGGTCCTTGATACATACCAGAAAAGGCACGTAGAAAAGGGGTTCTGCTCTTTCTCCCCCCCCCCCCTCAGAAGCAGAGGATTTGAGGAGATTCCTACGCTATTCGGCTGCTTGACAGCACCAGGGTTTAAAACAATTTCTGCTGAGGGTTACAAATTTTTCATGAGCTCTCACCTGAAGACAGAAATGATCACACCTCCGAAACAGAGCTGTTTTTCCGTAGGAACCTATGTAGTGGCCATGATGTTGGCTGCAGCAGTAGTAGTAGGGGTGGTGGTAGTAGTAGTAGTAGTAGTAGTATGTTTATAAGAACATCAGCTGCAAAGGGTACTTTTTGGTTCTGACGTTTAAAAATGGCCTCGACACTCTAATGTTTAACCACAATATGTTTCCATTGGCATCCTGATGAATACACTGGAACAAATATTCTCATTCTAAAGGTAATATAAAAGTTGAATTCGTAGGAAATAAGCTACTGTAAAATTCTAGTAATTTCTTTATTTCACTCTATTCTGCAATGCTTGTCACTTGCTTTAATTTTGTGTTATTTCCTATCACGCGAACTAATTGTTTCTCACACAAATAGGTTGAGAAATTTGTTTGATGAGTAAATCGAAATATGCATGAAATATATTTAACCCGTTCAAGCAAAATCTGGGACATTGTATTCAAAATCTGCTTCCTTAGGTCTTATAAAACGTGATATACAATATATTTGCAATGAAGCAGCATTCTGAAATAATAGGAGAGGTGGGAACAATTGCAAAACGCTGACATTGTTACTGCCGCTACATCATAATTTCTCCTGTTCACATATAGATGGCTGTGGCTAGATGACTAGCGACTTTGTAGAAAAATACGTTAAAGGAATTCCTTGCTTTGATTTGCAATTGAAGTTGTTAAGTTGGCAGCTTTATGAGGTATTAGAATTGTCTAATATTGCAGCGTTATGCCTTAAGGCCAGCAGAGACTGGGAGATTGCATACTTACGTGAAATTGTAACTCGATGTAGACTGTAATTGTCTGTCTGGAAGTTTAATCTGCTGTTGAAGAAGACTCACTGAAAATCAAGTCTCGTGTAGATGAAAGTATGTATATGTTGAGACTGACGATTGACGCCATCTGTCAGACGCCAAAATAACTGCGTCCTCTGTGAATAACATACAAAATAGGTAAATATGTGAAAACGTTTTCCTGTTATGTATAGATTTGCAGAAATTATTTTCGCGTAGAAACGCATATGTGGCAATACACGCACCAAAAGTGATGTGCTTAATTTTAGCTACCGGCAGCTTATCTACTGTTTGCATGTCTGTTGAGGTTAACTCGCACTGCAAGAACTGCTAAACTTAAGATAATGGTGAATTTGTTCATTTTCAGAGTCACGAACAAATAAAAAGAGCTTAATTTTCGTGTTTGAAGAAGAATATTAAATAGAACGCTTGATAAAGTCATGTACAGAGTTTTTTTTTATTAAAATTTGAAATCCCAGTGGTAAATGTAATTGCTGTCTGCCGCAACATTAAGAAGCTCCACGCTTTTCCATGGAGTTTGTACGTTTCTTATAATTGTCACAATAGACCTTGACGGGTTGTCCGCAAGCAAATACTATAAAGCCCTGGTGTTTATAATAGACACATTTTGTGTTCTGTGAGGTGATTTCCTGTGTATGATGTAGATGAAATTCAGTCTTCTCAGAGTTAAAGGCCACTAGATTTCTAGTTGCTGCTGATGTACTTTCAGTCATAACTTTAAGCTACGCAGCTGACTTTTTCAGTAGAGCAAATTCTGTTTTCCTTGCATTGGCTATTCGTAGTTTGCGTTTTAGTTTTGCGCTGTGTTATTGACTAGTAAAACGTAAGAAGTTAAAAATACAAATCCACAAATACCCTTTGATATTAGCTTTGCACTTCCGGTCGTATTTTAAGTTCTAAAACAATCAGCTTAATTGCTGGTTGTAAAAAATATAAAACAAAGTACTGTTTGCTTAAAAATGCTTTGGTTTGTCGGTAACGCAATATGGACGCGAGTTACATCGAATTCCCCAATTCTCCAGCTGATGATTTTTATTGTGCTGTCTGTACAGAGGCAACAGGATTATGTTCTTTAAAAATAAAGCAGATTTAGTTTTCATTAAAAATTTATACCATTTTCAAGTAATTATGTTCTAATTGTGATTAAATAAATAAGGTTATTATCTTATACTTTTGTTATTTTGTTCTGTGTGTACCAGATTTTCGTAAGATAGAAATGAGGGATGTTGAAAACTTTCATACGGCTTGTTCTTGAGTTAGTTTTCTGCGTGAAAGCTAGGATGGTGGGCTCCTCTTAGTAATTATAGGTTACTTCTTGCGACACTTCCATTGTTCTGTATTTAGGCCTAGGGAGGTGGTCTTTCAGTGCGTTGCGTGTCTAGAGGCTGAAGACCCCATAGAAATGCCCACGGGCATAAGTAGCGATATATTTTGCACGAATTAATGAAATGTGCATATCTTAACCTTTCTTTATTCCTTGTTATCATACATGACACCAATACGATTCACAGAAAGTTGAATCCAGACGGAACTGAATTGTCGTCCACTGAGAGTAACCATATTAAGCATTATTAGGTACAAAATTGACAATAAACCGAGGCTGTTCCACAAGGCGGACTCTTCTTTTTGGCATTGTCCATGGCACAGTTCTATAGGACTGTGGCGTGGGTGAACGACGCATGAAATTTTTTTTCTTTGTACTTCGTTTATGGTCTCCTGTTTACAATTTAGACGCATCTCTTGCCTTGTAATACAGTAATTAAACTGATCAACATATATTTCATGTTTCAGTACTTTATTACTTTGCTTTATTTGGCATTTAATCTCTTTATTTTGTCTGTAATATCAGTCTGTGTTGTATTCTATTTCTTTCCCTCACTTTCCATTGTCGAGGTAATATCTAATGGTCTTGAGGAGTTTCCTGAGATAACAGTATCATTCCTGAATGATAGCCGTTTAGCCGAAACGTGTGGGATTGTCAATAAACATCGGAAGAAGAAAAAGTGTACGTTGTTGGTAATATAACTTCAGAAGGTATGACGTTGCTGGAGGAAATCTGTAACCGCTCTCCGTCCGATGGGTGAAGGAAACGCCTATGGACTTGGAGCCTGTAGGGAAGTTTGTTCTAAAGCCTAAGGCTTATCCTGGCACCTAAAGTTTATGCTACAATTCATGTTCTAAACAGATGACAATCGACAAGTTTCAAAGTGTCAACGATTCCGGACTGCCTACGATGTAAATGTTATAACGTGACTTTTCAGAAACCATCCATTTTCTTCATCAGGTATGAGTGGAAGAAATGTTGCTACGACAGCTGGGTAGTTCGAAAGAGCTAGTCGCAGTCACTGCCATTCTGTCGAAATTAAAGTATGTAGACATTTTTTAGATACAAACAATTTAATTATCCTGATTTATGTGAAGACGAGACAATGAAAATTACCAATACCGAAAGTTTCGAAATCAAGTGGGGTCAAAGGCTTTGTTTGAAATATCACAGAAAGAGATTTTACAGAGCAATGAAACAAGGTGTAGCATTTCAGGTTACCACGTGTGTCTGCACTGCATTTTACAGGCAATGCAGAACAGTTGTTCGTGGCTGTGATACCGTATGTACTGTTTTCGTTTTGTCCCAAAGTAAAGCATATATTATCAATAAGATTACTTTATTTAGTACGTACACATGACCATACTTGTTAGAGTTGACTTCACTTATTTACAGAAGGGTGGAATTTATAATTTTCAGATTGGTTTTTAATTAAGTTTCGCTAATGATTTTATTAATTATTTTCACTTCCATTTAAAAAGGTTACTCATATGCTTTCAGAACAATTACATAAGCATGAATTTTGTCCGCGTGGAGTTTACGAGATCATATGTACCTTTCAGAAAACACCGTGTCTTCATTACAAAAACGAGACATTTAATGATGCGTTGGGATGTAATTACTATATATTCTAAAATCATGGTAAGCACATAGGTATACTCTGTCAGTAAGAAGTAGAGTTAGTAATTGTTTGGCAGGCGGTACTGTATTATAATACCAGTTGTGTAAAATCATAGGACACTTTTGTGTTGTATGTCGAAGCCAATAGACGAAGTATTCGTTAATGCCGTGATGGTATCTGACTTTTTGATTACAAGTATTGTAGATGATAGCAAAGAGTTGTACGCAATATGGAAGTTTATATAAGACGCACGGTTTAAGTTACATTATCTAGCCTAGACAGTAAACTCTGTCCCACTGTGCCTAATTGAAATAAGTCGTATGAATTACGCGATTTATGAAGTATTTTTTTTAAACATTACTTTTGTGAATGTCGCATTTACGTGAAGTTGGTTAGTCAGTGTTTGTTGCCTTTAATTGGTGGAGAGTATTCGTTGCCAGTGCCATATGCTCATTGCGCATTTCAGGTTCTTTTAAGCGCGGTTTAATTTTTGATTGACAGTTTAGACTATACTGATGTGAATGTTCGCCAGAAACGTGGCAAATTTCCTCTTTGTTTTAATGGTGCAATCTGTTGTATTTTTTAATTTAGTTTTGTTCTTCACCTGCTTATTTATATTTTATTTAACGTCGCGTCTCTGACTCAGACTGTATAGGACCAAATGATATAGAATGAAAATAAACAGTGAACTGGAAAGTGCGTGGAAGGAAACGCTAATAATCTGATTTTAGGTATCATTGCAGAGTTTGCCTTGAACGTCTGAAGAAAGACAAAAAGAACCTGTTAGAATGGTTCGTGTTCAAGATGAGATTCGAAACGGTACCTTATGAAACCAGTACAAAATTGCTATTGCTTCGGTATTAGATGTTGCAATAAAAAAACACGTAAAACTGAAGGTTATATTCGTAATTTTTAGACGCTTTCGCAAAATTGCTAAAAGCGACTACTAGCTTTATGCTTTTCTGTCCGTTCGACCGTCTGTCCGCATGGAACAACAGGGCAGACAACGACCAGATCAACCCAGCACAACATAACCTACACTATCACTGCATGCTGCCACAACACTGTTTACATCACATCGTAAATAAGAAGAATCCAATAACTTCATATATAGGCACTCCAAATCCCTGATGATGATCCATTGGAATCAAAACATGTAGGAGGTGACAATGACTTTTAATGTGTTTTAAAGTGTGATTTTATCAAGTGAAATACATTGTGTGCAACTAGTTGGTTTGCTATAATTTTAAAACTCCTCTCCCATTGAAGTGATTGTCACGAAATGTGATAATTAAGCATTTTTCGAAAATCTGCCGAGAAAATTCAAGTTTCATTAAAACTGGACAAGAATAACGGATACTTTACATGAAGAGCAATATACATTTCCGATTATATCTCTCTTAATTCTTCTTTGAATGAAATATGTTTCAGACAAAATTTGTAGTGAAAATCGAAAAAAAAATTTAAGTTCAATAATTTTTTTTTTCGAAAATCTTGCGTTTGTGAGATAATGTGGAAAAATTTTGTAGAACGGTGCTGGCCACAGATGACAATGTGGCTCATGCTAATGGCATGCTGGATACCTACGGCTGCAAATACACACTCAGGTTGGTCAATACATATTGCTTTACCACCGCAAAAATTGGCGCACGAACGCGCCTCAGTGTTACGTCATAGATTATTTCCCGTTTTGTTATTAATAATGTGCTCGTATAATTCTGTAATACATTGTATCATGAGGCTAGAATGTTGATTTTCTCTACAGTTGATTCGTTGTTAAGTTCATTCCAAGGCAGCAGAGAGAAAAGAGATAAGAAAATTAAAAAAAAAATCTGTTAGTGCAATTACATTCACAAGAGCGTCGGTTTTTTACATCAGATTCCTTCTGAATATTTCGTATAATTAGATAACCAAACCTCATAATTGTTATGGTTAAATTTCCGTCTTCATATCTAGCGAAGTCCCAGTAACAAATTTTCTACCCTGAAATCAGCCGTCCCGACTGAGTCCTTTCGTCCTTTGTCACATCCTGCAGGCAAAATATTTGACAATGGGTACATTAAAATATACCACTGCTCTTCTTATTTGGTCCTTAACTGTTACCGTTGTTTCAGGCTGTCACTGTACGTTAACCGGTTTTATGAAACGCAGTTGTAAAGCAAGGCAGGAACAGCAGAGAGCTGACGGTGTGTATAAAATATTGGTTGCACTGATTGCAATGGATTTTTAAATAAACGAGACAGTGAAAGTACGTAGCAAGGTGTCACTGTGGCGCCTTCACGTTACTGTTCTTGCCGTTGAAAAGCAGCAGTACGTTTCCCTGTATTGTGCATACACGCGGACAGACGGACGTGATGAAATTAAAAGGCGCTTTGCTCGACTTACGTTAGCGCGCCTGAAAATTGACATCATGTATTCAGTTTCAACGCGAGATGAAAATTTCAGGTATGTAATCTGAATAACCTACCATTTTGTTATATCAGAAATTCGTATTTGCGGTGGTTTATGGCCAGCGATAGTTCAGTCGGTATAGCGACTGGCTGGAGCTGGATGGTCCGGGGATCGAATCCCGGTGGGGGCGAGATTTTACGCACCTGTCCAGACCGGTCGTGGGGCCCACCCAGCTTCCTATACAACGCGTACCGGCTCATTCCCGGGGTAAAGCGGCCGGCGAGTGGCGTTAACCTTCTACCACGCATCTAGCGCCGAAGTTAAAGAAAGATTAGAGCTATATTTCTACTCCCTCCCTGGGCCTTTGTGGCCTGTGCCAGGGTGAACTTTACGTTACTTTATTCGCGAGTTTGTCGGTTTATATCAGTCCGTGCAAACCTTCCTTCACGTTTCAAGAAATACCTTCCGGCGCGCAATGTGAAGTAGGATCTGCGGTTATTAACACATTGTCTTAAGATGATACCACATTAGTTCACCTTTGAACAAAGGAAAGGGTTTCAATAGCGTGAACTGCTTCTGCATAAGGCTGTTGATTTCATCGTCCTAATAATCGGTAGTGACTCTTACAAATTATGAAGACCCTCATTATCCAATTTTTTCGAGCCTCCTGTTATTTCCTCCCTATAAGGGCGAACCGCTCTCCTCAGGGCTTTGTTCTAAGGCACTTTCAGGGTGTTCTGTTCCCTTGGTGTGGAAGACTAAGTTTCTCGTACGTACAAAAAGACAGGTAAAGTTTCAGTTTGTGTAAACTCGATGCCTTTTCTGTGGTATGTTTTAACAAGTTAGAAAACATGCTCGTAGCTTAATTATTATTATGACATTCCACTAAGTATCCTAGCAGCAGTGCTGAAATAAATGAGCATTTAATATGACTACGTATTGTAGCGCTGTTGCTAGGGTACAAAGTAGACAAACAGCTTCTTGCACCATATTTCAAAACGTTGGCAAGTACTGTAAATATAACAACATCTAATTTCATTTTTCTGACTTGCGCATGGGTTCAAAACGTGATAAGACACGCGCCTGCACACAGCAAGCATGTGAACCTTATTGAAAGCAGAAAAGCAAGTAGGCTGCTTTGTGACGTGATTAATAAAATTGTTCTATATAAACTGAACTTGAAGTTGCTCGACAATTTTTCATAAAATTATCCGGTAGGTCTATCAGACTTAAGGAAGATCCGTGAAGGAAAGAGAGGTAACAGTAAAGATAAGGTTGGAACTGTCCATGCCATAAATTCATACAGCTGAGTGGACCCCCAGTTCCATTCATTCTTAGACCTCTACTAGATGGGAGGGGTCACTTTCGCGACCCTGCCGTCTATCCTGTCGGCTAAAACGACCTGTGGTCCCCATTAAATAGCCGGCTGTGGCACCGTACAGCCGGTTTCGAAGCCCCTAAATCACCTGTCCCTGCCAGAGAAATTTGAAAAGGAGCTGTGCAAAGATGTGAATGCGCCACGTTGACGTCTATGGTTTGACAAATTATAGCTTAAATATTGGCGAATTTCGTGAAGAGTGAGCCCAATTCTGTCGCCGTCTAGATTACCTTGAGAATCCTCTTGTGAATAAAGTTTCATATTTTGTCTGTCCGGTACTTTACAGCAAAGTGGTTACTGTGTGTACCTCATACCGTGACGTCAAGAAACTCCACCTTTTGCCACACCGTATTTCATTTGATCCTTAAAAAAAAGAGTGATTGTTTCCCTAAACAGTTTCCACGGTTTTAACATACGGATGCACACAATTGTCATTTAATTCACATTAATATTTTTTAAGAACATTAGACTCCGACATGTTTAGGACCTTTCCGGTCCGTCGCCAGGCAGCGCATATAATTGTTGTAGGCTGAAACATTTACTGAACAATATTTTGATCTCTGGCATGTGTGGAAGAACTGGTGGGTTTCTTCAGTGTAGAATGAATGTGTGTGTGTGTGTGGGGCGAACAGAATTATTATACGGTACACTGGAGCAGCGCGTGGATATATTGCAGGTATTCACGGTACTGAATTAAATGACAGTTGTGTGCATTTGTTGGTTGAAATTGTGAGAACTGAAATATAATGCACGGAATGGACCATATAAAATTCCCTGAAATGGAGACAGTAAGCTTTCTTTGAAGTACGAACTGACTTTGAATATGGTTTAGACAAACGCCAGTCTTCTTGAGGATTAATTCCGTTTTTGTTATAGTTCTGCTGTGATTCAAAGGGAACGCGTTTGTGCTGTTTCTGGCGATTCTGTGGTCAGGTATCAATTTGTTCACATGTGTTAAGAATTGCTTGCAATATACACATGTGGTCTGAAATATGCGCAACTTTACGTGACTCTGAATGTAATCAGAGACACTAGTGGTGAATGTTGGGAGGATAGACTACTCCTTGGAACCACGTGTTCCTAGAATGAACCATTTATCGTTGGCCTGCTGCATCGTAGGTTCCAACAGGTTAGACTTATGTTTCCCAACCAGGTAGGGTCCATTTATTAGGGGTTCTGTCAGAAATTGTGGGATAGATAAATAAACACAAATTTTGAAATAATTACTGCGAGCTGGAGGTTAGGAAACAGTATCAGATTGAGATTACAAATAGGTTTGCAGCTTTGGAGAACTTGAATGATGATAAGGACGTAAATAGGACTAACGAGAACATTAACGAGAATATCCAAACCTCAGAGAAAGAGAGTCTGGGTCTGCACGAATTGGAACAGAATAAACCTTGGTTTGATGAAGAATGTTTAGGTTTTTTGGATCAAAGGAAGCGGTCTAAAATGCAGTGGATACAGGATCCAACCCAAAGCAATGTAGATGATTTGAACAATGTAAGATGTGAAATTTGCGGACACTTCAGGAACAAAAAGAAGGCATATCTGAGAGCTAAAATTGGCGAACTTGAAACTAACAGTAACATCCAAAATATTAGGGACTTATTTAGGGGCATCAATGACTTTAAGATGGGGTACCAGCCTAGATGTACTATAGTAAAGGATGAGAAAGGTGACTTGGTTGCAGACTCCCACAGTATTGTGGCTAAGTGGACGAAATATTTCTCCCAGTTATTCAATGTGCATGGGGTTAAGGATGTTGGGCAAGCAGAAATACACACAGCAGAACCGCTAGTAAATGAACCAAGTGCCTCTGAGGTTGAGTTGGCTATCGACAAGCTAAAAAGTCACAAATCGCCAGGTATTGATCAAATACCGGCAGAACTGATTAAATCAGGGGGTAGAACAATTTTCTTGGAGATTCATAAACTTATTACTTCTATCCTTATTGTTGCACCGTGCATATCGTTGAATTATTTAATTAGTATACCAACTGATGCACATACATAAAAATTCGACATTAAAACATTAAAATTGCTTCGACATGTTTCGATCCTAAGATCATCATCAGGGAAAATACACTTTCCTTGCTAAAGTCACTATTAAAATCAGTCACTGATTAATTTCGTTGTATAAATAGGGTGGTGTGGTAGCATGTCTGTAATGTAAGTTATACTGATTAAGTATTTTGTCAACATAATAATATAGTAATAATGTGTAAAACGAATTAATATTAGCTGAATTTTGTACACAAATAATTAGGCTTGTTGGACTGATGCGGATTTTATGCTTACGTTATTGTGTAGGGTTATGTTGTTGAGAGTGCCCGACTGTGGGTGTGCATCCTGTGCTTCGCTGCGTGATACTGGCTATGAATTACGTGGACGAATTCTTCTTGTATTTATTAGTTCATAGAGGGGTTGGAATCACACCTGTTGCTCTGTAATCAATATTATATGTTGACGGAATACTTGCAAGTATAAGGCTTCCCAACAGTTCATATGTGTGCCTTTTGAGCATATTTTTAATAGCTGTAATGTATCTGCTATTGATCAATATTCATTTATATTCTGTAAGATGTGTAATGCATAGGCGGACAGTGGATTGTTGGTTTTTATGTATCTTATGTGTCTTTATATCTTATACTTATAGATCTTCCTGATTGTCAGACATATACATTATTGCATGCGTCGCAAGAAATTAATCAGTGACTAATTTTAATAGTGACTTTAGTGAGGAAAGTGTAGCTGCCTGATGATGATCTTAGGATCGAAACATGTCGGAGCAATTTTAATGTTTTAATGTGGAATTTTTATGTATGTGCATCAGTTGGTATACTAATTAAATTATTACTTCTATTTGGAAGAAGGAGAAACTGCCTGAATAGTGGAAGGAGTCGATCATAGTACCTATTCATAAGAAGGGGGATAAGACAGATTGTAATAATTATAGGGGCATATCACTTTTGCCAACCTCTTACAAAATTTTATCCAACATCCTGCCCTCAAGGTTAATTCCATATGCGAAGGAAATTATCGGGGTTCATCAATGTGGCTTTCGACGCGACATGTCGACTATTGATCATATATTCTTCATTCGCCAAATACTTGAGAAAAAATGGGAACCCAATGAGGAAGTTCATCAGCTCTTTATAGACTTCAAGAAAGTTTATGATTCAGTTCGGAGGGAGGTTTTATATAAGATTCTCATTGAGTTTGGTATCCCTAGGAAACTTGTAAGATTAATAAAGATGGCAAAAATGGCAAAATATGTACACTAAAAAGGAACTGACGTTCAAGTTTTATTTGCTTGTGATAACTACTAGACATTAATTTTACCAAAAATTATAAAATTGAATTACAGACATGCTGCCACCACACCATCGCAAAATAACATAACAGTACAGCATATAAGTAACTTTAGTGGGAAAAAGTAGCTCCCTGATGATGGTTTTAAAAAAAACCGAAACATGTCGGTGCCCTTAATGTAATTTTAATGTTTTAGCCAATTGAGGCTTTACATTGTATTTTAGAAATTTGTGCATATGATGGTAAATAAAAAGCAAAGTTGAAACACTATGCACGGTGAAAAGTTAAAAATTAATAAAGATGAGTCTGACTGAAACATATAGCAGAGTCCGGGTACGCAAGAATGTGTCTGACAGGTTCCCTATTAGGAATGGCTTGAAACAAGGAGACGTTCTATCACCACCGTTTTTCAGCTTTGTTTTAGAGTACGCCATTAGGAGGGTTCAGGTAAACTAGGATGGCTTGAAACTAAATGGTACACATCAGCTTCTGGCTTACGCCGATGATGTTAAAATACTGGGAGGAAGTATATATACTCTAAAGGAAAACGCAGAAACTTTAGTAGCTGCTACTTGGGAGATTGTACTGGAAGTAAGTGCTGATAAAACTAAGTACATGGTCGTGTCTTGAGATCAGAATGCAGGATCAAATCACAGTGTGAGGATTGATAATAGTACTTCCGAGAGGGTGGAAGAGTTTAAATTTTGGGAACAACTTTAACAAACCAAAATTCTATTCCGGAAGAGTTTAAGAACAGACTGAGGTCAGGAAATGCTTACTATCATTCGGTGTAGAATCTTTTGTCTTCTAGATTGCTATCCAAAAATTTAAAGATTAAGATATATAGAACTATAATCTTGCCTGTTGTTTTGTATGGGTGTGAAACTTGGTCGTTGACATTGCGGGAGGAAAGAAAGCTGAGGGTGTTTGAGAACATGGTGTTGAGGAGAATATTTGGACCTAGGAGGGACGAGGTAACG
>Ga0123354_10011910_pt1 | contig 13466 bp, 2 predicted proteins | sample TergutLab28metaG_2_FD_97872 | JGI IMG/M metagenome (GOLD analysis project Ga0123354, IMG submission 97872) | Labiotermes labralis P4 segment gut microbial communities from Petit-Saut dam, French Guiana - Lab288 P4 | ecosystem: Host-associated > Arthropoda: Insects > Digestive system > Gut ... | reverse complement strand
GGCCACCTCGACACAGGTTTTTCTTGGTTTCCCTGTGTCTATAAGCAAATGCTGAGATGGTTCCCAACATTCCAAGTTGCCACTACATGCTTCTCATGTAGCCTTCCCGACTTAAATTCAGTAATAACCAATTTCATATTTTGTACACATGTAAAATAACAACTGCCACCGGGTAACAACCCAATTGCAGTAAATAAATAAATAAATATATATATATATATATACTTACTTACTCCATGGTGCAGAGTCCTTCTTGAGAAGCTAACTGGTTTGCAGCTAGTCAAGAATTTCCCCGCATTTATGGAACCCGAAGGTTCATTACCGCACTCACAAGCGTCCGCCACCTGTCCCTATCCTGGGCCAACCCAATCCATATATAGATATAAAAACACAGTAAATACAAGCAACACTGCACAGTTCATCATGTTTAGATTGACTAAATGCTACAGAAATCTCAAAATGTTCTAGTGGCCAATATATTTGGGACTGGTATTCTTCACTGACATGTAGTGCCATAAAATGGGTACCAGCCTCATACCTGATCCACCCTGTTGCTTGTTCCTTTCACCACTTCCTCACCCAACAAGTTCTAGTTAGCAGAACTACACAGTATGTAACTGTGCACGCAGAGACTTAACAGTGAGTTACTGAGACTACCTACAAAATGGTTGTTTCTGTTTTGAATGTTAGTAACTGCCAAATTATGTTTGTATAATGTTTTGTCAAATAATATTCAACAACACTCATGTTCCCCAACTAGCAGTAACACTAATAGATAATGTACAGTCCCCACATAGCTAACAAAAGAAGTTATAGCTGTTTACTCCAACTCTCCAACATCATGCCACTAAGAGAATTTACATCTGCACTGTATGTTCAGTATCTCTTTTCTGAAACATGTTCCTATGTGTCAAAATGTCCAGCAGGAATATCATACCTCGGAACACTGGCGTATTACACAATGCATCAAACATCAGCAGCTCTACTAAACCTACAGTGTCAAGTGTCACAAAATTTCTACCTCACAGATATTGCTTTATGTGGCATCTTGTGACATCAGCATGGCATACCGTTTGCTACATTTGATGACCGTAAAAGTATACAAATATAAATATTTATCCAGGTAAGAAGCACAGCTGACTAGAAAAGGGTAGTACTGAATAATTCAGAGTCACGAATTCTTATCCAACAGCAGAATGGGACTATCAAATACATGCACCCCACGGCATAACACTTCACCAACGTGCACAACAGATATGCATACATAATTAAATACACAATAAAATGGTTCAGTTTACGTTCAACAGATGCATTACAAACATAATATTTACAATAAAAACCAAACTTCCACAATAAAACTGATCTTATCGTCACACACAAATGCACTAACAGCACGTGTCCTAGACGCGTTATACCCCGACAGTTACGCAGCACTCGTATTACATATGACTTAGGTTACGGTGAAGACATACGTAACAAACTTACTGTTCACAACGCAATCCCAACATCCAAAATACAACTTATCTCATTTAGCACAAAATTTAGAACCTGCCCCCAAGGCGGATAAGGCCTCAAAGCACGCAACTTTCATACACACATATATACATACATACATATACGTAACATGATTTCGGTTACGCTCAACACTTCAGTAACAAACCTAACGTTCACAATAAATGCCATTGGTCCAAAAATGAAATTGCGACACGTGTTTGCAATTCACTTCAAACTTTACACACGCAAAAAATATGTCCGTCAAGCCACAGATTACATAGACTACCGCCTTCACTGACACCTGTTGGTCGGACTAAGGAAGTACATCAACCATCAGAAGTACGTGCCGTTCGTTCGGTGGTCTCGGCTCATGCATGCATCTTTCTCGCCCAGTAAAGATACAAACGGGTGGTAGGAGGCACAGATTACTACTTCTAGATCCCACACCTCGCGGTAGTTGATCATAGATAATTAACTTTGAAGTGTGCCATCACTGTTGTGTATATATAAACAATTAAGAAGGTATATAGTAATCTAAGGGTATGGTGCTCAATAGTGACTCCAATCTTTCCTCACCACCACTTTTGTCGCTGTTGTCTTGGTTTCCGTTTTCGTCCTTCATGTTTTCGCTATTCGGCACTCCATTCGTCATCTAATTAGACATACATAGTTGTGTTTTTGACTACATACCTTTTTAAATAGTGGAAGGTCTAAAGTGACGGAAAAAGTTATCCAATATAAAGTGCAGCGAAATGAAATGAAGTGAAGTGAAGGGAACGAAGGAAAGTGAAGTGGAATGAGGTGAAGTGCTGAATCCGCGCCTTGTAAGGGTGAGGGGGACGAGTCTTTATGGAAAATGTTTATAGGGGAGTAAGTGATGAGAAGTGAAGGACTGGAGTGAAAGAGTGAGTGAATTAATGATTAAAAAACCAATTACAAGAAACTCTACACAGTACTCTCTTACTTGGGTGTTTTTACCTTTTGTACATGTATTCTAATTTGTCTCGGGTCCATTGTTACTAGTTTTAAGTTGTCTTGTGTGTAATTGGTGTTGGTTGGCCGTGTGTTGTTGTAGTTGTCTAATGCGTGTGTTATGTGTATTTGTTGTACTATGTGTGTATTGCTGTTTTTTACTTTAGATGTCGGACTGCTGGCTAGAAGTCAGTATTCGGAAGTTCCTGCTACCGGCCACCTTGACAAAGGTTTTTCTTGGTTTCCCTGTGTCTAAAAGCAAATGCTGAGATGGTTCCCAAGATTCAAAGTTGCCACTACATGCTTCTCATGTAGCCTTCCCGACTTATATTCAGTAGTAACCAATTTCATATTTTGTACACATGTAATATAACAACTGCCACCGGGTAAGAACCCAATTGCAGTAAACAAATATTATTAATTTTTATTATTAGTGTACAGATAATGAATACACGCAAGAGTTCGAATCCACGGATTTGACATAGTAATCTGTGCGGATTTCAGCTATAATATTCTCTTCTCCGGGCTGCGAAGAAAGTGACTGAAATCTGTGCTGCCAGGTGTAGAGTCCATCTCTGATCCGTGGTAGTATTCAGTGGTAGTTTACTCTCCATGTGGTCGTGTGACCCGGTTTAATGCATGGATCAGAGTATATAGTGTTTATACCTCAGTGGTAGGTTGTACCTTGTTCTGGCTTAGGTTATCGAACAAACGGGCCTGAAGAAAGTCATGGCCTTAAAGCATGGAGTTCTGCTTGTGGTGTAAAAGATTATCTGTTATTTAACTGCACTCTAATTATCAGTATAACTGTGTAGCACTAAACATAACCTTAAAATAGGCTGCAACTACGGCCAACCCTGAATGAGTTTCGTTTCATATTGACCATCGAATATATGAACATGTAATTTCCTGCGTTGGATATTTAAGCTACCCATTCGTGGTATTCACGTTTGAATGGTTTACATATTATGGTTACGTATGTATACTTTTGGATCTGAGCAGTTTTGTTTTGGTTTGAGATGAGCTGACATCCCACATTGAAGACTTACTTAGAGCACTAATTTTTACGAATTTTGTTGGTGATAAGTTCCAGTTTCTTCTAAGTCCAACTCTGTCTTTTCTTTGTGACACTGAGTACGTTACCTGGGACATTAATGCCCCCGCGTCATATTTTGGAGGTGACCAACGATCTTAGCAAGGGCACCCAACAGTTTTGTTTCAGATTCTTCATGTTTTCCCCCAGTCATTCCAGACAAATGACAGTATAATATCTTCAGTAATGCTATGACTGTTTCATATAATATGTACCGTCAATACACAATACACATCAAGACAAGATGCAATAATTACAATTAGATTATGTTGGGCTACATGTTTCGGCCGTAACCGGCCATCTTCAGGCCAACTAAGAACAATATTAAAGTAGAGTAAAAATAGTACTCAATGGGATCCCATTTCGTTCACATTAAAACTTGATAAAATATGAAAATTCTTACTTGTGATTAAAGCAGTGGAATAATATGGTAAGATGGTAAAACTAAATCTCTGTGTACTGTATTCGGGCCTCACAATGGTTCATACACTATTAGTGCTGTATATACGTCAACAAGAAATTGGAATTCATTTGTCGTTATCACAGTAGATAGGCATTTTTTTGCCTATTGTGTCTCGTATGTATATGTAGGATCACACAGTTGTGCAGACCAAGATTTGTTTTTTTGTATTCACAGTACATGAAGATTAATTTTACCATTTTATCGTACTATTCCACTGCTTTAATCATAAGTAAGAATTTTCATATTTTATCAAGTTTTAATATGAACGAAATGGGGTCCCATTGAGTACTATTTTTACTGTACCTTAATATTGTTCTTAGTTAGCCTGAAGATGGCCAGTTACGGCCGAAACATGTAGCCCAATATAACCTAAATGTAATTATTGCATCTTGTCTTGATGTATGTTGTGTATTGACGGTACATAATACATTATACAATTTTGATATACACAATGGGATGGCCTCTCTAAAAAATATGACTTTCATTCCAAATTGTGTCATTAAACATTATGTAATCTGAGATGTCTCATATTCAGTGGGCACTGGGGTTTCTTTCGGGGTACAAAAGTGTCCAGGGTGTGAGTCTGACTGCTCGCCTCCATCTGTTACCGAGGTTACAAATGAGTGCAGCAATGCATCCACTTCCCCTGTATGCTGTCATGGCATGGACAACGACAGATTTACTGGATTTATAGCCAGAGATACTGACAGAGTTAATGGACCTCTTGTACAGGACTTTTGACATTTTGTATGATATTATGAATGTTGTTGCAAAGTATTACATATAAAAATTCTATCTTGAACTCTTTTTCATTTCTTGGTTCTTGAACCCACTGAATAGAAAGGAATTGAAATTTGAACTGAATTCACCATGTCTGTCATCTTTGATACTGGGGATTCTCCAGACAACCCTTCAGGCATAGGTAGAGGCAGGAGGTGAGCACCAAAGTTTTTGGTGTGATAATAGAACTTGCCTGCTTGTGATTATCCCAGTGAACAAAAATGGGTTTTGACACCTCAGGAATCTGTAATTTATTTTATTTATTCTGGGTCAAGTGAAATTTTAAACTACAAAAGAAAGTGACAAGATTAATAGTAATGTAAGAAGAGTTATTTCCTGAATGGAGTTGTTTAAAACATTAAATGTACTTCCAGTGCTATGTATGTACATATTGTAAATTGTGTACAATGTAAAGTTAAATAGGTTAGAACAAAACTTGGACAGTCATTATTTCAATACAAGGGAAAGACCAGGTCTTTGATTCAAGTTTTGTTGAACTGATATTAAAAAAAAGTGTTAATGATGTGGGGATAAAACTATATAATAAATTTAACAAATCATTTAAAGGAATTAAATAATATAAAACTTTCTAGAAGGAAACAGAAAGTTTTTATTATTGCTTGCCTTCTATTCTGTAGAGGAATACCTTAAGATCTTTTATCATGGACAGTGTAATTGTATTCGATATAAGTACTTGGAACCTTTATAAAACTGTGAACTGTTAACATGTTGAATCTTTGTAATGTGGTGTGTTAGTGACATGTATGCAATGATTCATATGAATAGTTATACGAAGATTGTAGTGATGTGTGCCACACAAATTTTGTCAAGAAGGATGAAAATGAAGGTTAATTTTGATTATTGTGTTTTCAGGCTTGAATTTGGCATCAGATATTCAGGAGTTTTGATGTCCAAAATAAAATGTCCCATTCGGGATGGAAGATCTCTAACAAGGCAAAATCTGTTTATTCAGATTATCCTATAAACAGACACAGACTTCTAGGCTGGGCCAATGAGACACTTTCAAAACTAAAATCAGACAAGCATTTTCTAAGTACATCTGCCAAGAAGAACAAACATGAAGATGGAATTGCAAATGCTGACTGCCGTATGACACATTGCAAGAAAGGTAAATGTGTAGAAGAAGAACTCTCCAAGTTGGAAACAAATGATGTAGCAACTTATGTTTCAGAAATTGTGACTTCAAAAATGGAAAGAAAGATTCATCATATGGCATTTGATTCCAGTGTCACAGGAGATAATCAGAAAAAGAAAGCTTCAAATATAGAGAATTTAGCTAATACTGAATCAAAGAAGAATGGTGACAGTCAGTATAAGTTAAAAGCTAAACACAGGCACGCCGTGGTATCACGCATTGAGGACAAGGAAGGTGATTTGTATCAACGTGAAGAGTCTACGGAGCAGAAGAAAAAGAAAAAGAAAAAGAAGTATAAAGAAAGTTCACACGAGGACTGTTCTGCAGACACTACTAGTTTAGAAGTGCCATTGGCAGCGTGGGTACCAGTAGGGAAAGAGAGGTCAAGAAAGAAACAAAAATTGACAGAACATTCCAAATCAGATAGAGATGATTGTTACCACTGTTATAAGTGTGCTTCAAAAGAAGTTAAAACTCAGAAGAAAGAAATGAATACCAATGATCATACAAATATGTTTGATGGTATGAAATATCTCTCAGAGAGTGGGAAAGTAAAAAAACGTAAACTGAATAGTGATGTATACACAGGTAGAAAAACTGAATCTGCATCTTTCTGTGAGGGAGCAGAGAGTACTGGTCGTTATAAACAGGGCAAGAAGAAACAATCAAAACACACATATGAGAACATGTTAGAAAAGGGTGAACAGTTGAGTAATGAATGTGTAACCAGTGAAAGCTCAAAAGAGAAGAAAAAAGAAAAGAGGTGTTACACACATTCATTTTCAGAACAGAGTATCTCAAAAAAAAAGAAACTGAAGAAATATAAATTGTGCACACAGGAACACAGGTGTGATGAAAGTAGCTCTGCTTCAGAACATGTGTACAGGATGGATGCTGATGTCAGATGTGATTTACCTTCAGCAGCAGAAGAAAATAAAGCATTTCAAGTACATTGTGCTACAGGCAAAAAAGGTAAAAGGAAAAAACATAGACATGACTACTGGTTTTATGATAAATTAGAAGAAACAAAAAATGAAACACACAATTCTTGCAATACTGAATGTGCTTTAGAAAGAAGCAAACAAAAAACTAACAAAGAAAATTCCTGTGGTTACACTGTGGAAGAACACAAGAGAAAAAAGAGAAGTAAAAAACGTGATATTTGTAGTGAAAGTGAAATTATTTCAGAAGCAAAAGATCACAATGACCTAGGACCAGGAAAGAAGAAAAAGAGAAAGAAGGATAAACAAAATTGTAAGGACAATGAAAATATATCAAATTCAGAAGAGAGGGATAAGCAGAAACTATATTCTGACAGGAATAATGGAAATACAGTGGAAACCTCCTTCATGGAAGAGAAACAAAAGAAGAAAGAAAAGAAATCAAAGAGTAAAGTATATAATGTATCAGTTGATGCGAAGGAAGGGAGTGAAGAGTATAGGCATAAGAAAGATGCTATTGTTGGTGAAAATCAAATGACAAACGAGAATGTGGACCATGCAAATACAATTTATTCTGTAAAGAGAAAAGATAAAACTAGCAACAAATGTAAGTCTGAGACAGAGGGAGTGGAATCAGTAAACTCTAAAAAAAAGAAAGTTTTATCAGCAATACCAAAAGAAACACAAAGAGTTACAGCAGCTACAACACATGAAGTGGGATACACTGAACTGAATTTGGCTGCAGAATTGACACAAACTGTAAACAGCTTGAAAGATAAGAGTAAGGACAGAGAAACGTTAACAAGTATCATTGTCAACACAAATAAGAATGCATTACATAGCAGAAATATTAAACGGGGTAGAACCATTGGCAATTTTGGTTTGTCACCAATTGCTATGTTATTGGGCACAGAATTAGAATTCAGCAATTCAAACCATTCATGCCCGACATGCTGCAGATGTAAATTACATCGTAAAATTAGGCCGTTTGAGAGCTCAGAAAGTGCAGCTAAGGACATCGGTAACATAGATATTAAAACTGAACCAGATCTGATAATTGAGCAAGAAAAGAAAATTGTTGACAACATAGATCCACATATTATGGATAAACGAATGTTAGATGTGCTACCAGATTCACAAATTGAGCTGAACACAAACGACGTGAACGTAAAAGATGAAGGTATGAAAACAACAGAAAACAGTGATGCATTCGTTGACAAATTAGGTATGGAAGAGCACATTACCACAGAAAGTGGTAATGGTCCAAATGAATATTCGACAATGAATATGCATGTAGGTGGAACTGACAATGATTTGGGTTCAGTCGGGTGTGTGGAAGGCTTCAGTGATGAAGATGTAGTAAGTGGAAATGAAGAAATAGACATTAACACTCCATTTTATAATATTTATGATGATAAAATAACTGTGAAGGAAGAAATCTTACATTTAACCAATACACATGATCAAAATTATGGTTGGAACCTTGCGGAAGATACATCACAGGAGAACTTCAAATTTGTAGGAAAGCAAGACATGGCCTACGTGGGCAATGAAATTGAAATTCCTTCTGGGACAGTGTTAGATGATACAGCAGCAGATGTGGCTAGGATTCAAAAGGTGGAAGATGTGAATGGATCAGATTTAAACACTATGCTGAAGTATGAACCAACTCCGTTGAATGAGATAGAGAGTAAGTGTGATTTAAATGTAATTCCTGAAGTGGCCAATTTACATGACATTACATGGAATGCAAGAGAAACAGGTAGTTTGTATTGGCCATCTGCAAACGGAAATCAGCACCAAAGTTCTCAGCTCTTGGACGCCACAGAATTTACAACTGGCCACGTCTGTTTCTCACATGTTCCAAAATGGTAAGCAAATGTTTAAGAACTAGTTTGAGTGCTTGTTCTTGTCATATCAGTGCCATTGTACAGCTGTGTGGACTGTAATTGGTTAACATTTCTCATGAAGCTCCATACTGTCAACAGTATTTTTTCATGTTTAAAGAAACCTTTATCTCTTCTGGAATGAGAAAGTTTATCACCATCTTTGTAGAAAGTTTGTTTTTCTTTGGTGAGTCATTCTGACATACCAGTCCATGCCTTCATCTTCCAGGTTACTTCTTGAATGTTTGTCTTGTTCCTTAGTCCATTATCTCAGTGTGCATGTATGCTGGCTATGGCACGACATGTTAACACAGTCAAAACTTGGCAGTGTGTCCAAATTGTAATTTTTTTATCTGCTGTTACATTTTTTGCTAGTAGCGGGCTTGTAGCCTTTGTGTATCGTAACTTGTGTGTTGCAGCAGTTTTTTTAAACAAAATATTGTTTATTTGTCTTTCTGTTCTTTGATTTCCAACAAGAGGTCAGTTTGAAAACTATTGCATGTTTGAACAGCCATGTAATATGTAGCTGTAGGCTGGATTTGGTCACATCTTGTAAGGAATTGCTCTCTCCAACACATTACCAATGGAAAGGTAGAAAGAAGGATAGAAGTGATGGGAAGATATAAGTGGCTACTGGATGACCTCAAGGAAATGAGAGGATAATTGAAACTGAAAGAGGAAGCACTAGATTGCAGTGTACTGAGACCACGTTTTGGAAGAGGCTATTGACTTGTCGTTAGGCAGACTACATAATGATTGCAGCATGTCAAGTAAAAGGATTAGAACCTGGGAGATATCGGGAAGAACTTGGCCATGGCCTTTTTTACATATTACCCAACAAACAATAACAAAAACCTTAGTCAAGATTTGAGTTGAAGGTTGGAGATTTAAACTCATGATCCCTGTAGTATGAAGTAGCACACTAGTTGTTTTTAAATTTAATGTAAGTTCCTTTAGTTTGAGGATGAACACCTGTCTTTGAAAGTCGCCAGCATTTTGAGTTTTCGTGCCATAATTTATATAGAATTTCTGTAGAAATTTGCCTTATTTTTATGCTGACTTTTCAGTCTGTTCCATAGTGTAAGCAAGAATCACCGGTAGGTTGGAGGACTCAGGATTTTGCATCTGATGTGCTTCAGGTTTGATATGTGATGGTGGTTTTATATTTTATGGGTAGCTTGGTATGTGTCAAACAAGAGGAATTTGCTTGTGGGAAATAGTGTTGCAATTAAACATAGTATTTGTTGTTTTTACTGCATACTCAATAATGACATTAGACTATGTACAATCAGATCGCATTAGGGGATGTCACCTGTGTAAACCCATTGACATGTTACTGTACATGACAGCTGTAAAGAAATAGTTTTTGTATGTATCCTGTATTATATTTGTTTGTCACGTATGTATGATAATGTGTGGAGTACTGATTTAGTAAGTTTATTGCAGGTGTACTGCTGCACCGTTAGTTGCTAAGGTTATATAGGTTTTTGTTTTTTAAGTGGGACATCCCATTTTGATCAAGATATTCAAGTGCAGGGAAAGTAGTGATTGATGGCTACTTTTCCTGTCCTTGTATATGTAGGATTTAATGTATTAAGTGCTGCTGGACGTTATAACAAAGTTGAATATGGAAGTTCTGGATCAGTGACCCACACACATGCTGAAGAATAGAGAGTACCTAGAAAAGGTACTGTAATATTATTTTGCTCTGTACATTTTAGGAATTAAAAATTATGAATTCCAGGTCAGCTCTGTTACTTGTAATCAACATTGCAACAGAAGAAAGTACTTTAATGTCATATGACTAATGAATCATTGCAACTTTCACATGAGATTTGTTTGGTATCAGTGTATAATGTGTGAGAACTAAAATTCACTGTGCTAGTGATGAGTACTTTCGTATCTGAGCTGTGATATTGAGTGGCCCTTTCTTGTATTCTACACAATTGTGTAGCAGAACATATATTCATATTTTAGAGGGAATCACTCATTTTCTCTTGTGTTAGTGATTGTGAATGAGATACATATTCATTGCATAGAAGAGAAAATGTGAAACTGAGTTACAAGTCATATTCAAATGCCTTTATAATTTTTAAACCAAATGGGAGTAAGTGAGGATAAATAGAGATGCGGAAACATGCTCTGATAGTATGTATTTATGAAGAATATTACAGTTTCTTTGCCATTGTTTTGGATCTAAATAAAAATAAATTAAGTACAGATGTGAAATAATGTTACTGCAGTTTCAAAACAGTAACAATTTGATGTATATAGGAATGCAGTGAGACTTTTAATCTAATGAGTAACATTGTCTTAATACAGTAAAAGCTGCAATATTTGGCATCTTCGGGACCAAAGGACTGCTGGATATTGCAGTTTACCGGATGTTACAATGTTACACACAATGTGTATTTTAGTGTATGTAGCAGCCTTCATGGACAGACCTAACCATGTAGCTTGTCACATGATATTCTGTCCTGCTTTCCCTGCCACAATTTCTGGTCCCTTTTCATCACTACTTACAAAACATAGTGTATTACAGTAGTCTTTAGAAACCTACAAGACACCAATGTTTCACACTTTTGTCATATTTGAGTCATTGCTGCTTGTTGATGGATGAAGTATATTGGGCCTATTAGTCATTTTCCAGATAATACAGCTTTTTAGGTCATGCAGGGTCAGACATCGCATCTGTTCCTTTAGTTGTGTGTTGATCTCATTCTATGACAGAAGATTTTTCCCACATTTAGAGTTTTCTGGCAGTAGCATTCAAAATTTTTGTCTTCAGCAAAACATTATGAAGGGTTTTCATTCAATCTTTTTTCTCATTTTAGGTGGAGAAGAGGAAGGATTGCACGGGCACTACGTGTGCCTATTACAGCTGTTTATATTCACTTTAATTACTACAAACCCAGAGTTCAAAAGAATTATGTCACTGTAAATTTCTTTGATAATCAGAGTCTGGAGGTAAAGGAGATGCTTTCAGCAAGTTTTTCAAGTGTGAGATGAGAGTATTTGTCTTGTATATGAACCTAACATTGTGTTCACTCTGTGACTCTAGCATTTGAAAAAATCACATAAGCGTATATTCATTGTTTTCGTACTTTAACCAACAAAATTCACTAAATAAAATACCATAAAACAGATCATAAAACACACTTCATATTAGGTACCAACTCCTACATGTTTGGTCACCAAGGTTCCATCTTCATGGGAGTTTATTAACAACAAAGGATTGTTAGTCAAAAACACGTACTTCATCACAATAATTAAAACTATTAAAATGTTAAAAATTCTAGATTACATACATTAACAAGTGCAAGTATGTTGGTGTTGGTTGGTTTTGTGTCTGTATGTGACTAACAATTTCAACAGATATTTCTGGATTCATATTGCAGTACTGATCGTCTTGTGTGATACTTCCATTTTGTTCCGTTCCTTTCATCATTCCTATTAACACAACAAGTTCTTATAATAAAAGCCAATGAGATGCACTTTTTCTCGAATTTATTTTGTTAAAGAACTCTACATGTTTTGGACACATCTACTGTCCATCATCAGGAGTCTCAACACTGTATACACAGCAATAGGTATTTGTCATACTAGTTATGTTGACTGTCTGCTAGCGAGGTCAGGATGACAGTCAACATAACCAGTATGACAAATACCTGTTGCTGTGTATACAGTGTTGAGACTCCTGATGATGGTCAGTAGATCTGTCTGAAATGTGTAGAGTTTTTTATCAAAATAAATTTGAGAAACAGTGCATCTTGTTGGCTTTTATTATACAATTATATAAAAATTCATGGTCCTCTGAATGTCAAAATAACACATCTAAAGCAGTGAAGTAAGAAATTCAAGGAGACTGTTTTGTGTTTGTATATACATACAGTACCATTTCTTTGTTGTGCCGGAATGTTTCATTTCTGTGCTGTATGGACTAGTTTTACTTTTGTGCTGCATCAATAGAGTGACAGTTAAAAAACACATTGAGGCAGTTGTAATGAGTATGGTTTATCCAGATGCACATGGAAGGGGGCGAGGGGGATGCAGAAGTTGATTGAAATTACGGAAGATGCTTGTGGTATTAGAAATGAGGGTGTGAGCAGTGAGCATATGTTATCACTATCGCTGTACGAGTGACTCTCTGCTAACGTTCTGCTTGAAAATAGCACCAGTCAGAAACTAATGAGTGAACCATAGTTGGTTCCTATTGAGCCTTAGTGGTTCCCCATTTCTGTTTAATGTGGATCTGGGGAATAAAGAGCATCCAGTATTTCTACATTGATTTAGATTTACAATGTTCCGTGTGTGTTTTATGCTACTGGCCGGATACCACTACAGGTACGGTTAACTTTCAGACAAACAATTCAGCATAGTGGAGAAGGTGTAGATTTGACTGTGCCTGTTCATTGTATGACGTCTGGTTCAGTCCAGTACCAGGAGCTGTGGAATTGCAGTGTCACGTCCCTTGGAAACTCAGGATAAAATTTACACATACAGGGTTGGGCAATGAAACGGGAAAATTACAAAACATTAAAAAAAATCGACACATGAATTTTTTATCTGTTTATTGGCCATAAATGAAAAGCATATGAATAGCCATTTTGTTTTATGCCAGTTTGAAAATTTATGTTTTGAAATTAACGCCCTCAAGATGGCTTCCGTTTCGGACTTCTCT
>Ga0123354_10011909_pt1 | contig 13467 bp, 8 predicted proteins | sample TergutLab28metaG_2_FD_97872 | JGI IMG/M metagenome (GOLD analysis project Ga0123354, IMG submission 97872) | Labiotermes labralis P4 segment gut microbial communities from Petit-Saut dam, French Guiana - Lab288 P4 | ecosystem: Host-associated > Arthropoda: Insects > Digestive system > Gut ... | reverse complement strand
TGTGGTGTGTGGGTGTGTTTGGGGGGGTTTTGGGTTTGGTGTTTTTGCACGGCATTTTTGATAAGTGTGTGTGTGGGGGGGGGGGGGGGGTTCCCGATGAGGGCCCACGATTTTAAATTTGTGTAGAGGTAAATTTGTTCTTATTCGCGCAATGAATGCGTACAGAGCAGGACAAGTGCAGCTCCACTCTTTTAACCTCAACAGTGGATGACGGCGAGCTGTGTACTTCATGTCCCGGCCAATTTACTCCCGGGAAAGAATGTCGGTACTCACTGAATAAGAGGGTGGGTGGGTATCCGAGCAGATCTGAATGCATTGGAAAAGAGAAAAATCTATTGCCCATGCTGCACAATTTTATATATTAAGATGTGCTCATTTCTTTCGTATTGCGAAAATGGTAAATGATTTATTTTTATTGTCAGCTACAAAATCTAAATTCGTGCAGGTACCAGAACAATAAAGTGTATTACGGCAAAGTTCTCAACAGCATATCCTTGTTAATGTCCCCCAGAACTAGTTCGTCAATGAAGTAATTCGCCCATTTTTAAATGTTAAAAAGCAAACTTGATTTTTCATATTAAGGGAGAAACAAAGGCTGAGGGTTTTCGACAATACAGTGCTGAGAAGGATGCGTGGGCCAGAGAGGGAGGCACTAATTTGAGACTGGAGAAAACAGCATAATGGGGAGCTTAATAATTTATACTTATCACCAAACATTATTAGGATGCTCAAATAAAGGAGTATAGGAGGGGCGGGGCATGTGGCACGTATATAGGGAAGGAGAAATGCATATGTGGTTTTGGCGAGGAAACGTAAAGGAACGAGATTACTTGACTGGACCGAGGCGCAGATGGGTAAAAAATTGTGACATGTGTCTTAAAATATAAGATGGGATAATTTAGACTAGGTTCATATGGCTCAGGATAGGAACCACTGGCACGCTCTTGTGAATACGGTAATGAACTCTATGTACGAGAAATTTCTAGAGTAGATGTGGAAATATCACTTTCTCGGGAAGGACTTTGCCCCATGAAGTCAGTTGGTCAATTACCTAAGTTGGCAGAAACTTCAATAACAGGATGTTCAACTGTTCTGCAGACGTTTGCGGTGCTGAAGGCGATTTTGTGACAGGAAATAATAAGGTGGCGAAATGTCAACGTACGAAAACGTCTGTGGCCTTTTGTGGGGGTAGTAAATACACCTGAACAGACTGATAAAAATGAAATATTTATTAGTAAAGCAAAAAAAAAAAAAAAAGAAGTTACGGCTTACCTTCCAATTCTGCATGTTTTCTTTGGCTGAAGAGAGGTTGCCTAATTTGATTCTGGAAGACATCATTAGTTATCCCTTTGCCCACCGGAACATCTGGCACGATGCTGTCGCCATGTACTGGAGTCAACATGATGCAACTCAATTTTGTTTCTGTTAGTCTTCAAGTGTTCTGCCAAAAGCGGTGTCCATTCAAGAATTCTCAGCTCCAAAAACGACGTGGACTTGACAGGCCTTACTTCTTCTATTAAATAAAAACAAATTACTTAAAATATTATTATTCTTAAGAAAATTTTATTAGGCATGTTAATGGATTTTTTCTGTGGCGCTACAGCCCAAATCACGTTTAGGCCGCCTCATTGTTGAGGTTTGTAGATTACACGCCATTAGACACGCACACACACACACACACACCGGACAAACCTCCTCTGAACAAGTGATCAATTCGTCGAAGTGACGTCCACCTACACAACACACAACAAACACAAGAGACAAATATCCATTCCCTCTGCGGGACCCGAACGTGCAATCCCAGCAAACAAGCAGTTTCAGACCTACGCCCTAGACCGCTCGGCCACCGGGATTGGCAGCCATATTACTTTCTAACACTTTATTACCAGAAGCAGTAAAATAAAGTAACCGTGAAAGCATTCCAGTATTCAACTGGTAACAGAAGTGACGACAGAAAGCCTACATTCAGTTTAATTTGAAACATAATATACCTGCGCTGTGGGCCGAGGTAGCTCAGTCGGTATAGCGACTCACTACGGGTTGGACGGTCCGAGGATAGAATAACGGTGACGGCGAGATTTTCCGCACCCGTCCAGACCGGCCCTGGGGGCCCACCCAGCCTCCTATACAATGAGCACCTGGTCCTTACCTGGGGTAAAGTGGCCGGGGCGTGGACTTTACCACCGACCTCCATCCAGGGCCGAGGTTAAAGAAAGAGTAGAGCTATACATCTACTCCCCCTCTGGGCCTTCGTAGCCTGTTCTGGTACGACATTTACCTTTATCTTTACTTTATATACCTGCGATTGTAAATATGCCAGGAGATAGAGTAATTTTGAGTTATTATGATCCGCAAATGTTGGTAGTATAAAGGTCTGTGTTCGAACTTCGAAAGTATCATGATCGGTGTTAAAGTGGCCGATGGCAGAGTAACACTGAGCATGACGTCACAGGTGTACTTCATACATAAGCCATGAATTCATTCGGATAGTCAAGAAACATAAAATCAATCTACAAGGAGATTCGTCGCTTGTCTGTAACGTCGCCAACTCCCCTAGCGGCGACTGTCACAGTCATGTAACAACAAACAGATTATCACCGGCGCCACAGTCTGTTTGCTTCGTCTTGTCTATTTTGTCTTCTTCAAAGCTCACACTTACTGACTACATCTTGTTTTACTTTACGAATTGGCTGGCTTGCTGCACAACAACAGCCAGCCTGAAGGTCACGATTAGGTTTCTTTCGTCGTGAAATCGAAGGGTCGTAAGGATGCTACGCTTACCTCTGCAGTCACAGAAAGCACCAAGTCTGTAGCACAAGCTTAATCTGTGACCATAAACGTGACGTTAGCCATCCTCGCTGCCATAGCCTTTGTCCGGCGGACTAGCACTTTTAGACGTAATCTGGTTTGTGTGTGCTTTGCTGGACAATTATACAAATACAACTTATTTTCTAGGCGAAGAAAGATATAAAATATTATTTCATTTCAAAAACTACTCGGATGCAAGTAATAAATAACGAACATAACTGGACGGTAAATTCACAGTGGAATTTTCTTGCAGCTGCCTTTCTCTGAACATCCGCAGTTTTAGTTACACAATGTGAACACACCAGTTACTAGTACAAACGTATTTTGCGTACACAAAAATCATCGCTTTGTAAACTAATATATAACTACTCTATGAGGTATAGCATTGGTTGTTAATAAATAAATAATTATCATGACAGTTGTGTTATTCATTGAGACCTTGATCGGGATCAGTGGCTCAACATTCCTGAATTACAGCAACCCGATATTGCAGGTTTTCACACTCACGTTCGAAAAGAGGGTGCGGTTGGATTGTTAGACCGAAACAAGTTAAAATAACAGAACGCGAATCACAGACTCGCTGCTGAATATGCAGTACTGATATTTCTGATGAAATAAATAAATAGCTAAGTATACACCTACACTGTTCTGGGTACCGACTAAATGAGGCCTACACTGTTCTGGGTGCCGACTAAATGAGACATACACTGTTCTGGGTATCGATTAAACGAGGCCTACACTGTTCTGGGTACCGATTAAATGAGGTCTAAACTGTTCTGGGTACCGACTAAATGAGGCCTACAATGTTCTGGGTGCCGATTAAATGAGACCTACACTGTTCTGGGTGCCGACTAAATGACGCCTACACTGTTCTGGGTACCGATTAAATGAGGCGTACACTGTTCTGGGTGCCGACTAAATGAGGCCTACACTGTTCTGGGTACCGATTAAATAATGCCTACACTGTTCTGGGTAACGACTAATTGAGGCCTACACTGTTTTGGGTTCAGACTAAATGAGGCCTACACTGTTTTGTGTTCAGACTAAATGAGGCCTACACTGTTTTGGGTACCGACTAAATGAAGCCTACACTGTTCTGGGTACCGACTAAATGAGGCCTACAGGGTTCTGGGTACCGACTAAATGAGGCCTACACTGATCTGGGTGCCGACTAAATGAGGCCTACACTGTTCTGGGTACCGATTAAATTAGGCCTACACTGTTCTGGGTGCCGATCAAATGAGGCCTACACTGTTCTGGGTGCCGACTAAATGAGGCCTAGACTGTTGTGGGTGCCGATTAAACGAGGCCTACAATGTTCTGAGTACCGATTAAATGAGGCCTACGCTGTTCTGGGTACCGATTAAATGAGGCGTACACTGTTCTGGATGTCAACTAAATGAGGCCTACACTCTTCTGGGTACCGATTAAATAATGCCTACACTGTTCTGGGTAACGACTAAATGAGGCCTAAACTGTTTTCGGTACCGACTAAATGAAGCCTTCACTGTTCTGGGTACCGATTAAATGAGGCCTACACTGTTCTGGGTACCGACTGAATGAGGCCTACACTGTTCTGGGTACCGACTAAATGAGGCATACACTGTTCTGGGTACCGATTAAATTAGGCCTACACTGTTCTGGGTGCCGATTAAATGAGGCCTACACTGTTCTGGGTACCGACTAAATGAGGCCTACACTGTTCTGGGTACCGATTAAACGAGGCCTACACTGTTCTGAGTACCGAATAAATGAGGCCTACGCTGTTCTGGGTACCGATTAAATGAGGCGTACACTGTTCTGGGTGCCGACTAATTGAGGCCTACACTGTTCTGGGTACCGATTAAATGAGGCCTACACTGTTCTGGGTACCGACAAAATGAGGCCTACACTGTTCTGGGTACCGACTAAATGAAGCCTACACTGTTCTGGGTATAGATTAAATGAGACCTACACTGTTCTGGTTACCGACTAAATGAGGCCTACAATGTTTTGGGTACCGACTAAATGAAGCCTACACTGTTCTGGGTACAGTTTAAATGAGGCCTACACTGTTCTGGGCACCGAATAAGTGAGGCCTACACTGTTCTGGGAACCGATTAAACGAGGCTTACACTGTTCTCAGTACCGATTAAATGAGTCCTACACTGTCTGGGTGCCGACTAAATGAGCCCTACACTGTTCTGGGTACCGACGAAATGAGGCTTACACTGTTCTGCGTACCGATTAAATGAGGCATACACTGTTCTGGGTACAGACTAAATGAAGCCTACACTGTTCTGGGTACCGATTAAATGAGGCGTACACTGTTCTGGGTAACGATTAAATGAGATCTACTCTGTTCTGGGTACCTATTAAATGAGGCCTACACTATTCTGGGTACCGACTAAATGAGGCCTACACTGTTCTGGGTACCGACTACATGAGGCCTACACTGTTCTGGTTACCAACTAAATGAGGCCTACTATGTTCTGGGTGCCGATTAAATGAGGCCTACATTTTTCTGGGTGCCGACTAAATGAGGCCTACACTGTTCTGGATTCCGATTAAACGAGGCCTACACTGTTCTGAGTACCGATTAAATTAGGCCTCCGCTGTTCTGGGTACCGATTAAATGAGGCGTACACTGTTCTGGGTGCCGACTAAATGAGGCATACACTGTTCTGGGTACCGTTTAAATGATGCCTACACTGTTCTGGCTCCCGAATAAATGAGGCCTACACTGTTCTGGGTGCCGACTAAATGAGACCTACATTGATCTGGGTAACGATTAAACGAGGCCTACAATGTTCTGGGTACCGATTCAATGAGGCATACACTGTTCTTGGTGCCGACTAAATGAGGCCTACACTGTTCTGAATACCGATTAATCGAGGCCAACACTGTTCTGAGTACCGATTAAATGAGGCCTACGCTGTTCTGGGTACCGATGAAATGAGGCGTACACTGTTCTGGGTGCCGACTAAATGAGGCCTACGCTGTTTTGGGTACCGAGTAAATGAGGCCTACGCTGTTTTGGGTACCGACTAAATGAGGCCTACACTATTTTGGGTACCGACTAAATGAGGCCTACACTGTTCTGGGTACTGACTAAATGAGGCCTACATTGTTCTAGGTACCGACTAAATTAGGCCTACACTGTTCAGGGTACCGATTAAATGAGGAATACACTGTTCTGGGTACCAACTAAATGAGGCCTACACTGTTTTGGGTACAGATTAAATGAGGCCTACACTGTTCTGGGTACCGATTAAATGAGGCCTACACTGTTCTGGGTACAGATTAAATAAGGCCTACACTGTTCTGGGTACCGATGAAGTGAGGCCTACTCTGTTTTGGGTACCGAGTAAATGAGGCCTACGCTGTTTTGGGTACCGACTAAATGAGGCCTACACTATTTTGGGTACCGACTAAATGAGGCCAACACTGTTCTGGGTACCGACTAAATGAGGCCTACACTGTTTTGGGTACCGACTAAATGAGGCCTACACTGTTCTGGGTACCGAATAAATGAGGCCTACACTGTTCTGAATACCGACTAAATGAGGCCTAACCTGTTTTGGGTACCAACAAAATGAGGCCTACACTGTTCTGGGTACCGACTAAATGAGGCCTACACTGTTCTGGGTACCGATTAAATGAGGCCTACAATGTTCTGGGTGCCGATTAAATGAGGCCTACACTGTTCTGGGTACCGATTAAATGAGGCCTACACTGTTCTCGGTACCGATGAAGTGAGGCCTACTCTGTTTTGGGTACCGAATAAATGAGGCCTACACTGTTTTGGGTACCGACTAAATGAGGCCTACACTGTTCTGGGTACCGAATAAATGAGGCCTACACTGTTCAGGGTGCCGACTAAATGAGGCCTAAACTGTTTTGGGTACAGATTAAATGAGGCCTACTTTGTTCTGTGTACCGATTAAATGAGGCCTACACTGTTCTTGGTACCGATTAAATGAGGCCTACACTGTTCTGTGTGCCGACTAAATGAGGCCAACACTGTTCTGGGTGCCGATTAAATGAGGCCTACACTGTTCTGGGTGCCGACTAAAAGAGGACTATCAGTTGACATCTGTCTGAAGTAGCGAAGAAGCACAGTGGACATACGTGTGTTTTAAAGTATATATTTACGGTATATACGTTAGTATGTAAAGCACATCTCATGTATCACTGCACACTTTAGTGTAGGCCTTACTAAGGTACGGCTTGTAAACAACTCTCTGCAGAGGGGAGCCTTAAAGAATAAATTTATCAAGTGAAAGTATCGCAAGCAGGTTTCCTGGGACAATGGATAACAAACACAGCCATTTATATTCACAGATGGTTTACAATTTCTGTACAACTACGTCTTTAGAATCTCTTGATCACTTGAGACATTAAATATCACTGAAGAATTGCGAGATTCGGTAGGATACATTATGTACAATACATCATTCTTCAGTGGAACAATATTTCTACACTTAGCCACTCCCACTAGCTAACTCAGAAATTAACCTACGCACTCACTCTTTCCTTCAGACAGGCATTTCGGACCACATTCCTCGCTAAATACTTCACCGAAACTCACTGACACTCACCCATACATTATCGTACCGACATTCGCTACCTCACCGAGTCTCACCACTCACTGATGTTCACTCACGCTTTCTTCACAATAAACCAATGAGTGTTACTGACGCACGCTCATTGATGCATTGACCCTTCACCCACTCTCCCACACACTCACGCACGCACAAATTCACCCAGCCTTCTTGGCTTGTACTTTCATATTTAATGACTCAATTGCTCGCTCTCTGAATCCAAAATAAAATAAATGACTTCTGTTCACTCGCTCATTAACTCCTTCACGTTCAGCACCTTCCCTTGGTAACTCACTAAAAATCATCTTTTATTTTTATCGGCTGGTGAACGTCATACATAAGCCACCATGTCAAAACACGGAAATCATCGATGCTTACTAAAGCATTATCAAAACTTTTGCCTGTTAATTTCACTGAAATAAATTTAAAAAAAAACTCAGTTCGTACCCGTCAGTACGTACATTGGAGCTCCTTCATTAAGATCACCTGGTTTATTACAGTAGGAAATTAGTTTAATTTACTTTGAGAAATATACGATACTTATAAATATATTGGGCGGAGAAAATACAGAAATTTTGATGATGAAGTTAAGTGGTTCCTATAGTAACCACGGTAACTTGACGAATGAAGGAAAAAATAAAGGCTTGGTGATTAGTGACACTGAGTATATGAATGGGGTTTTATAATGCAGTTTGTAGTATAGCGTAAATCCGTGACTTGAACTCGACAAAATATACTAATGTGAAATTAAGATTATAACATCGGAAATTACTTACTGGCTTAATATAAACTTACATACCTTACATGCATTCAGTTTAATGATACCTTTACTTTTATGTGATTACACGAACTGCAGCCGTTAAACATTAGTACCACTTATACAAATTTGCTGGCTTATATTGTGGTGTTCCCCACTGAAGATGTCCCTACTTTGACGTAGTGGTGGGGCTTGCGAGATCATAAAAGCCTGACAGCTATGCTGGCGGTAGCTAGCTACTGGTAGGATCTCCCATCCCAGAGAGGTCGAAGGTGATGGCCCAGACAAAAAGGCACACCCTGGACCTCCAGGTTGGAGGTCGGTAACGGGTAGGAACTCTCAAGTGAGACAGGCCTACCCCAGGGCGTAGTGATCCTACCAAAGTGAGCTAGAGGTCTTCCCGGCCCGGGAAGTAGTATCTGGTAAGGATCCCATCCCTAGGGTTACAAGGGGGCTAGATAGGAGTCCAAAACTGTGGTGAAGGCAACCTATCTAGGGGAGCAAACATGATACAAACCCTGGTCTTCCAGGTTGAGCATATTGCGTGAGGCCAGCGACCTCTCCAAAGAAAACATTTATGCAAAAAATCTCAACATGGGATTGCCGGACTGATTAATGGATGCAGACAAAGACGAGTGTAACGGAACATCGAGATCAAAATAATCACCAGAACCTGGAATGCAAGGAATTTGTTACATTCGGGTAAAATGCAAGAATTAGAAGAACAGATAAGTAAAACACAACTAGAGATACTAGCAATACAAGAAATAGGATGGAGTGGAACCGGTTTCATACAAAAACAGAGCTACTCATTATATAACAGTGGACATAGCAGCAAAACAGGGCAAGCTGGCACTGGTTTTGTACTCCTGACGAAAATGCAAAATTATGTCATAGGGTTTGAAGAACCATATAATGAACGAATACGTAAACTAAGATTAAAAGGTAAATATAATAATATTTCGTTAATTAATATATATGCTCCAACAGAGGACCATACAGAAGAAATTAAAGAACATTTCTATGACAATCTACAATATCTGCTAGACAAAACACCTAAAAATGATATAATCATAATTTTAGGTGATGTAAATGCTCAACTAGGAAAAGAAAGATTATATAATGAAGTAACTGGTCAACACACCTTACATGAAGAAACAAACAGAAATGGTGAATTGTTATGTGAGTTTGCATGTGCAAATAATATGGTAATTATGAGCACTAATTTCCAACATAAATACATAAAATAACATGGCTGTCACCAGATCAAAATACAGCTAGTCAAATTGATTATATAATAATAAATGCAAACAACAAAGGGGTAATAAGAGATGTAAAAACTATGAAAGGCCCCAGTGTAGATTCAGACCATTTCTTAGTCAAAGCAATAATTAAACAAAAATAAGTGTAACACTCGTGTATAAGAAAAAATGGAAACCAACTTTGAAATGAAATAAGATAAACCTGCAAAATCCATCAAAACTTAAAGAATACAGATCATTATTATATATCAAGTTGACGAACTTAATACCTAAACAAGAAGTAAGTGATGAATGGGAACAGATAAAGACCGCAATAGTCGACGCAGCAAAAGATGTAAGAGAAGGAATGAATGGTGGGATGAAGAATGCAAGAAAATGATCCAAAAAAAAAAAACGAAGCGAGGAAAAAAAATGATTATAACTGAAGACAAGAATAAGCTGGAACATACACATTAATAAAAGAAATCAAGCAAATAAAAATCAACTGTAAATAGTGATAACTCAATAGAAGAAGAGATCCAACATAGAATAACACTTGGAAATAAAGTATATTATGCAAACCGATTTCTCTTTAAAAGTAGATTGGTCTCCAAGAAATCAAAATTGAAACTGTACTGGAGTATTATAAGACCAACAGTAACATATGGGTGTGAAGAGTGGGTCTTGAAAGGAACCGTAAAAAGCAAGTAAATGGTATATGAAAACAAAGTGTTAAGAAAGATCTTTGGTCCTACAAAGGAAAGATATGATACATGTAGAATCAAAACAAAGGATGAATTAGATGAGTTAATAAGACATAAGAATATAATAAATGACATATAAGCACAACGATTAAACATCCAATGCCGGAAGACAGAATGGTATATATAAGTAGAAACTGATGTCAATACGACCACAAGGGAGACCAAAGAACAGATGGGAAGTTGACATAAGAAATGACATGAAGAAACTGAAAATAAAGAACTGGATTAGCTGCATCCAGGATTGTAACAAGTGGAAATCATATGTTGAGAAGGCCAAAACATTCAAAGATTGAAGTTGTAGCGCCTGAAGAAGAAATACTGTGGTGTTTGTGTTTGACACTGTTTAATCTGATAGAATGACACAAACGTTCCAGATAAGCCTTCTGCTCCCATCTTCAGGATAGGATATACAGGCAGCATATTTCTAAAAAAAAATTAGTTAATACCTCCTGAAGATGGAGACAGTATGTTCTTCGGAATATTTGGTAACCCATCTAGGAGATTACACAGTTTTTGTGACACAGAACCACTCATTTAAATCATAATCATCGCCCATACCTGATATCTTAGGTAGTTTACTTACAATATTTTAGCTTAACTTTGCAACCTTATGGACTGCCTTGATCAAATTAAACGTTTCTGTCACACCAGTTTGGGGCACGCGGTGGCGCAGTTGGTTGAGGCACTGCGCTACAAACCGGAAGGTCGCTGGTTCGATTCCCGATTGACATAATCCTTTCAGCCGCACTACAGCCCTAGGGTCGACTCAGCATTTGACAGAAATGAATACCAGGGACATTTCCTGGAGTAAAGGCGGCCGGTGTGTAGCGCTGACAAACTTACCACCTTCATTTGCCGACTGTCTTGGAATGTGGGAGCCCCTAACTCCTGAAACCCTCAGGGCCTGCCCAGGGAAAGCTTTACCTCTTACTACACCAATTTAAGATTCATTTTCGGGATGTAATGTTCTCAGAGCCGTGTAGATGAAGAATTCAGTACTGATGGTATTTATTTGTTAAAATAATTTGACCGACGGAGTGAAATTTCATGTAGTTGTACCTCCAATGAAGCAGAGACACCGACACAAACGCACAGAATTGACAGCTGCAACTGAAGTGTCAAGGTGTCATTCCATACCTTACAGAAACAATCGCTGACTCAACCCCACTCCGTAACACTACATGCACGAAGTAATGTTCTCACGACGTACGCGTGACCTATACGAAAAAAAAAAAGTTACCGTTATATAAGACAATACACCCGCCTTGCCAAGTTTCACAATATTACCCTGTTCTCAGTGGCTCAGAAATACTTTTTATCACAGAAGAACATTTTAGTGCACACGAAATATGTTTTAATTAGTTCACATCGATGTGCCTATGCAATCACGATACATTATCGGTTTCCAACGAAACTGACCTTACATTTCGGCCACGTCGCCGCCATGTCCATCTCGTGAGGGTGAGGTTGGGTGCGGCATCTCTTCATGAAGATTGGGAGACACGCCGCAAAAAATATGGGAGAGATGCCACATTTAAATAATACCAAATAAGCTTGAAAAAAATTATGCCTACACATCTCAGAGTATTAACATAATCTGTTCTAGTGTCCCATCTTCCAATTAGTCTAATCACTGTTTCTAGAAAATTACGGTAAACCAAAAAAGTCGTCACGCATGTTCAGACACTCTAAGAAACAGGTTTAGCCCCACTGTCCGTGCCACTGCATACAGGCTTGCTAGAGAAATGAAATGGGGATTTCAAATCATTTCAACGATGTAACTGAAAGTGCAGGATATGACGGCAGGAAGTCTGTCTTTTGCTAGAGCTTAAAGAATGAACCGGAACACTGTTGGAACATTTTTTTAAAATGTTGAATAAAGGAGCGACCGAAAATAACCTTTCTGACACACCTGAGAATATTTTCAACACCGATGAAAGTGGAATACGAATAAAAAACAAATGTGACTCTGTAATAAGAGCAAAGGAACCTAAAATGTTCATGTTTTAATATCGGGAGGAAATAGTGAATATGTAACAGTGACAGCATGCTGTAAAACTGCCCCCGGTTGTAATATTCAATGACGTCACAAGAAACAGGACTTCAGTGACGGCTTACCCCAGTGAACCGGAAATCTTCGTACATTAGCATGGACTTATTCGTCAAAGTGTAACAAAGAAAACTTCCTCAAACACAAAGCTTCAGGAAAGGTCACTCTACTTTTAGATGGCTGCAGAGCTTATTGTTACTTACTTTAACTGTTTCAGAGTGCTGCTGAAAATAACGGTACTACCATTCATCTACCGAGTCACTGTACTCATACCTTAGAACCTTTGGATAAGTGCTTTTTTGGGACTTTTAAAAGAGTTATATCAAAAACCCAAGCCGCAGCTTTTAAAGTCACTCGATATCGCATGGCGCGCCCATTTGGTTAACGTGGAGTAAAAATGCGTCCGTGGGTGTTAGAGTAAATGCGTTTGAGTCAACGGGTATTATCCTTATAACCGCTATAAATTTCCTCAGTATTTATTGTCGATTTCTGATACCAGCGAAACTGTAACTTCTATGAAAACAGCATCTCCAAATACGGGCCTGATTTGTGTACTGTGTACGTCTGTCACCAACTCTGAGTGTATTTTAACTATCTCATCAGAAACTTCATTTTGTACTCTGAGTAGTACACTTCCTTTTGACATCTCTCCTGAAGAAATTACTTCCTCCACAGTTTTGAAGAAGTTCAGTCTAGGACCGAAAACACCGAGAAAACATTCAATTGAAAAAACAGCAACTGTCTTTTTTTCCGAAGAAGCTAATAATATCGAGGAAAAGCGAAAGAAGCAAAGAGAAAATAAAGCAAAAAGCACAGAAATCGAAAGGGCAAACAGCCCCAATTTTTCTGGTCTACAGGTTAGAAACTGCAGAAAAAAGAAATCAATAAAAACAGATATTCATTATCAAGAGACAGCGAAGATTCTGAAAACAATGCTGTGAGTGCTGGGAAAACAATCTGCAAACAACTAAGGGACATGATTGGATCGAATACGTGAGTTGCTGAAACTGCTGCAAGGGTTCTGTTCTCTGTACAAAGACAAATGCGTCGACTGCAGTGGAAAGTTATTGCGAGAAAAAACAGTAAGATGCAGAACAGGATCTAGAAAACTTAGTTCATTGCAACTGTTACTCTTAATTTCATTTTATTACCGTGCAATGTGATAACAATATTTATTAAAACCAACTAATTGCACATACATGTCAAACCATTTAAAACCACATTATTGGATTAAAATGGATTTAAAATATCTCCTACATGTTTC
>Ga0123354_10011906_pt1 | contig 13468 bp, 4 predicted proteins | sample TergutLab28metaG_2_FD_97872 | JGI IMG/M metagenome (GOLD analysis project Ga0123354, IMG submission 97872) | Labiotermes labralis P4 segment gut microbial communities from Petit-Saut dam, French Guiana - Lab288 P4 | ecosystem: Host-associated > Arthropoda: Insects > Digestive system > Gut ... | reverse complement strand
TGGTAATTCAACAGAATAGTCGCAAGCTCCTGATGATGGATATATTAATGACCGAAACATGTTGAGCACATAAGAAGTGAAATAAAATAGCAAGTGACATCAAGTTGGTCTTTTATTCTTCAAATGTGATCCACTCGTACGTTGTAGCCTTCGAAGAACACTCTACGTGAATATTTCACTCTGCATGCACGTTATGGACTTGAAAATTTTGGTATGACGACTGTATTTATACCATGATAATACACTTTGATCGGTAAAAGTATTCCATCCAGTACGCAATGCCGCTATCTAAGAGACAAACTATGAATCTTTTCGGCAACTGTGGACACTGCAATACCGACTCCAGCGAACAATCCACTGCAGTTTTTTGAACCCATCCCTGACTAGCCGCTAACACAAGTAACGACAGAAAAAGCATACTTAATGCTTTTATGTAATCTAGAAGCAGAATTTCCTTCAAAACGTCTGCATATCTGCGTTCTGACTGCCTGCCTCGCGCACGTAGTCGATAAAGTTGTCGGTCAGGGCCGTATTACAAGCTCACACGTGACAATATAAGCCACGAACTTGAAAATTGCTCTGGTTAAGGCCGACCTTCCTTTAAAAATCCATGTTTCCTTTCAGACCCATATTGCCTGTACTAAAATGTAAGGTCTGTTAAGATTTATGTAAGAGTTTCATAATTGAACTGTGGATTCAACTTGTTCTCTTCCTCAACAATCAGTATCTTAACAACTTACCGAGCCTGTGTGTTTGTCAGGTGTGATAAACTTCGCCGAAGGCTGACACTGACATGCTTTCAGAAAGCCATGGAGTTCACGTGTTGAATTTGTGTACTCATTCCAATTCATAATTCGGATGGCAGGGATCTACTGACTGCCCCGGTCGGCACACCTGCACTATTCACAGTTCAACACGAAACATTCTCTTCTTAACTAGCTCGGAGTATCAACAATGCATATCATAAAACTACAAGAGAGGAAATGTACGCACAGCGCAACATTGAGGCACATTCGCGTACGCATTGTCTCCGCGGAAAGCAATAAGTATTACACATTCTGAGTGTGTGTCTGTAGCCTTAGGTACTCAGCATGCAAAGCACATGCGACGTATCGTATTGGCAACCGTGGCCTGTCTAGCTCCACCACATTTTCCCACATTATCGGCATTTATTTTCGGACATTCTGTCCAAAATTTCTTTTGTTAAGTCTCTGATGTTTTTATATCTGCTAATTTTAGTTCCTCTCCAAAACCTTCATATGAAGTCTAGGTTTATGATTCACCTACAAGAATTCTAAGAAAACGCATATATGCCTCTCTTATCTTCTCAGGTTGTCTGTCGTTAACTTTCAGCACCATCCTTGTTATCAGGAACAGGGCCTTTCCTTGTACCGGAACACGGGGACAAAAGCCAGCCTCTGGAAGTTATGTAATGTATATCCAAGCAATGGTAATGTGGCGCGTATGGGTGAGGAGAGGGGGGTGTATAGCGTCTTGGTGGGGAAACCGGAGGGAAAGAGACCACTGGGGAGACCTAGGCGTAGATGGGTAGATAATATTAGGATGGATCTCCAGGAGGTTGTATGTGGGTATATGGACTGGATTGGGTTGGCCCAGGATAGAGATAGGTGGAGACGCTTTTGAGTGAGGTAATGAACCTTCGGGTTCCGTGAAATGTGGGGAATTTCTTGACTAGGTGTAAACCAGTTAGCTTCTCAAGAAGGACTCTGCACTATGGAGTAAGTAAGTAAGTAAGTAAATCCAAGCAATGGATAAAATTCAACGAAGCTCTCAAAGCAGTACCGTAGCTAACCGGTAGGTAGTCCCCTGTAATTGTTAGCGAAATTACTCCCAGATGCCATAATGGAGATCCAGATTACGGCGTTCTGCCAGAAGTACGGAATCTGGTCCGAAAGAAGCCACAAAAAATTTTAGTATTCTCTTAGCTCTGGAGGCCCTCCTGACTCACGGGTCTCTCCAGCCGTAGGAAGCCACAACATATTTTAGTATTCTCTGTGCTCTGGAGGCCTTTCTGACTCATGGGTCTCTCCAGCCGCAGGGTCTGTGGCGGCCTTACGTCACTGCCCCATAGCGTTAGTCTTGACCGGTGACTTGTGTCTATAAGGCTTGACTCAATACCTCAGCTTCTTCACATTTCAAATTCATTATCTGTTCGCTTATCTTATGTTTAATGTACAGTTCACAATGCACAAGTGTACAAAGAAGAAATACTAAACATAACCTTTCAGTATTCCAAACCAAATGCACAATTCTTCCTGCAAGTGACCACTAACAATGGAAAAGCCGTTTAATGTTACCCGGAGGGCATTTCCGTTCTCACGGCAGTGCCAGTTGCAAACACACGCAACAGCGTCAAGAACGCCTTTAGCAGCCGCATAAACAAGACTTTACTGATTTATTTCACCTTTGGTAGCCTTGCCAACATGTCCGGCTGCCATTTTTTGGCTCATGTTTAAGAAACAATTGTATAATCAGTAGTCATAATACAGGGCTTGCTATTCCTATAGCAACAAACAGAAATTTGGAGCGTATTTAGGAAAGACAAAAAATTAAGTACGTTCAGATAAAGCCTGATTTAAAACGAAACATTTTTCTTATGTAGACACGTTGAGGAAACAGATGGAAAGCCACATGTTTGGAGTACATCGTTATAACACACGCGTTATGATATATGTGTGATGAATCTACTACAACATGTGTTTCGTAACCGAAATAGAAAACGAAATTCACATAGAGTCGAACTCGGTTATGATATCATGTTTGCTTTGTTTTTGGCGCGACAGCCCACAGCGGGCCAGGGCCTCCCCATTCACGATGTTTCTAGATAACATACAACGACGCACTACAGTCGGTAAGACTCCTCTGGACGAGTGATCAGTTCGTCGCAGAGACCTCTACCTGACAACACAAAACATTCACAACAGACAAATGTCCATGTCCCCGGTCGGATTCGAACCCACAATCTCAGCAGGCGAGCGGCCATAGATTACGTCTTGGACCACGCGGCCACTGGGACCGGCACGATGTCATGTAACATTATTTTGTCGTTATAAACGAGCGTTGTTCTAACCTAGGAGTGTAATGTCATCGTTAACAATGACGAATTAATTGGTACGACAGAATGCCCGACGCTACAGACGAGGTGTCGCATAAACCGATGTCGTTATAACCGGGTTCGACCTAATATTAACCTGTGCAAGTGATGGTATACTTTTACTAAAGACGTGTAGGCCTACGTTTGTTTAAGTAGAGAAAAAACGTTCCTTTTCAATGCTCGAGGAAGCCGTTTCTTCCACCCCTAAAGAACCCAGATGTCGCACCCACAGCGATGCAGTCATGTGGCCACACCAGTCTTGGTCTTCAGTCGTAATTCGCTGTTACTGGTATATGAAGTACGCAATTACGCGCCTGCTGCCACACTTCTGACAGCGTGGAGTCTATGCCCACGTCACACTTGGAGCAACAAACACGACGATAAATCATTCTGCTCTGCTGATTGTGTCCATTCTTTAGTACACAAATTGATTACAGCCAAACTGTTCTGGACATGGTAACGTGATGTAAAGAGGGCCTTCATTAGTAATGGGTTCAGAGTCCAACCGTGGCGCAGCATTTAAAGGGCCCACTGTACTCTCGCGTAGCGATATATGAGAATGGAGCAATGGTGGAAAAGTCGGTAACAGGAGAAGGGTAAAGCAATCTCATTACAAGCCTGGAGAGGCCCTAAGGATTCCAGGAGGTTGAGACTCCCAAATTTCAAGAAAATCGGCACAGGAAGGTGGTAAGGTTGTCAGCCCTACGCACCGGCTGCCTTTACCTCCAAAGAAATATTCATGGAACTCATTTCTGTTAGAGGTTGAGTCAACCCCAGAGCCACAGTGCGGCCGGAAGGATTATCCCAATGAAAAACTCCAATTACACTATCGGGAATCGAACCCGCGGCCTTCCGGCTTGTAGCGCAGTGCCTCAACCAACTGCGCCATCGCGTGCCCCTCACAGGAGAAAACAGGAGTGATTAAAGAAAGTCCTTCCCCATTGTCACCAAGTCCACACATGCTAAAGAACTACACTGGGACTGTACACGGGCCTACGCGGTAAGAAGCCGGCGACTGACTGAATGACCTCAGAAGATTTACTGAAACAAACACACGGCTTAGCGTTTGTGATACAGTGTTCACGTAGAAGAAACGATAACAATTATAAACATATACAACTACAAAATTTTGGGTCGGAAAACATGAAGGGAAGAAAGCAATTATGAATCATCCACATAGCAGAGAAATAATATTAAGAAGGCAAAAGGTGAAAAGGTTAAGCTGTCCCTCTCCACGCCAAGAAAGCATATAGGGAAGTGGAGGTACAGCTCCACTAAATCTTAACTTTGGCTGGAGATGGATGTGAGTGGTCAGCCTCACACCCCGACCGCTTTATTCCCACGGAAGACACCCAATGTATAGGAGGCCGGTTGGGCTCACATCCGGTCTGGATATCAGTGTCCCTGTAGGCATTCGAACTCCGGATCATCCTGTCCGTAGCCGACTGCAAAGAGTAACTTATTGATCCCCCATTTCGCCTTGGTTGGACAGTCGAAGTGAGTGGCGACCCAGCTCCATAGCCAGCCAGCCTCCCTCCCTCTTCAAGCGCAAGTGACCTTTATTATCAAGTGTTGTAGCACGCAGTTGGCTTTCTCGGTTGATTTGGCGTTTTATCGATAAAATGAAACACGTCCCAACAAAGCCTTATGTTTTGTCATGCGTGCCTTAAACCACGGTCCAGCAGACGTCCCGATTTCAGTCACCACTTCCTCGGCTGAAATAATCCGATTTTGGTGTACGTAACAGGGCCCTGTCCACGGTTAAAACTTAAGTTGTTATTTCAGCTCTACGTTAATTTTCTCCCTCAGTTCACCTCTTTAATTACTTTGGACTTACAAAAGAATAGTTTGGAGTGGTATCAGAGCAGGAGTCCAAGAATAGCAGCAGCAGTATGCACTCAAGCCCCAAATGTATGGATTTAAAAAAAAAATCTTGTGAGAGATACAAGAATATTCCAAAATGTCGCAGGACTTAAGAATGTTTGCACAGATTTGGTCAGAACGCCTGAAAGAAAATCAGCACACGGGAGAATTATCTGCAGAGGAGAGAATACTATTAAAGTTAATATTGAAATAGAATGTGATGGTGTGGATTACATTTAGCTGGTGCAGAATAGGGACAAATGAAGGTGCTATCACGAAGGCGGTAATGAAAATTCGAGTCTCATAAAAGGCAGACAATGCCTTCACCGGCTAAGTAATTTAATTTTTCTGGGAAGACGGAGTTAATTAAGCAGCAGGCAAGATTAAACTCAGCCTCCAAGCTCAGATAGTCTAGACTTTCGTCTAAGGTGCTGGTTTTATTTTATGAATAAATTCAGATGTGTCGGCAGTACCATTAACAAGGTACAGTCAATTAACAGACGTCATTTGTTTGAGTGAGCTCTCTATTTTTATCTTGCTGAGAAAGATGTGCCGTTTCTTTCTTTCTTTCTCTGTCTCTCTCTCTCTCTCTTTCTCTTGCATGTGCGAAAAAAAACCACACACACATCGCACTGTGGCCAGCGTTGTAACAGGTATTGCTAGCTGACAGTACTCTAAGAATGCCTGAGATGTGCTGGTTAGTCGGTTTATGCGCCGTTTCTCATTTTGCAAGACAAAACTTTGACTGGCTATTGACGGCTGAATATTTAGCGATACTGTATAAATTAGAGCAGTGATTTATGAACCGCGAACGATGTGTCACCAGAAAACTCACTTTAGAACAGATGATGAATATTAATGGCACACCACTCCTTGACTTTCAGCAACAGACTCTCTGGATTTGCGCCACCTTGGGCTTCGATGGCCGAAGTGCACTTTAGACGGTTTTACACCTGCACTGCAGCGAAATTTTTGCACTTCTATCAAGTTCTATTACATACAATCACATTTAAAACTTAAAATGATTTTGACTTCTATGTACGTAAAACATGCACTCACACACACACACACACTCACACACTTACACACACACACACCACACACACACACTCACACTCACACATAGGAACAGAAATACCGTCATTACGTAACAATATGGCCACTCACATCGTTTACTGAGAACACTCACTTTTATTTGATTTATGAATCAAAACCCAAAGGCTTAACTTACTTAACCGGCAAGAAACTGAGTACAGAAAATTAATTCCTTATTTAGTTATAGCAGGTCAAGGTAAAATTGTCACTGTACATATCGTAAAGGCATTTAGGAGTAGATATATAGAACCACTCATTTGGAATCTTGGTATTAGACGAAGATGATTCCTCAGCCTCACGCCCCGGCAGCTTTATCCTCTGGTAAGAAACCTCGATATCCATTGAATAGGATGCTGGGTGGGCCTCAGAGCCTGTCTGGATGATTTGAAGAAGAGAAAAATCTCTTATCTCTGCGGGGTATTGAGTCTCGACATGTTCTCTTTGTTTTGTCCATCGTGTAGATTCTAGGTTTGGAAGATTGTTATATTATATATTTGTTTTTATCACTCGACAACAGGTAATGTAACGCCGTTCTATGTGGTGGCTACGAGCGAACTGAAAACCAGTTGTATAAAGTACCAGGAATTGTTTCCATGAAATTAGCAAATGAAAGAGAAAACTTTGAGAGTTGTTTGACCGTGCATCTTCCTCATGAAATAAAGTTAAATGCCAACTTGATGCAACTAGGTAATTTTATTGATGTATTCTTAGCTCGACATGTTTCGGGTACATACGTCCATCATCAGGGGCATTAGATGTTAAGTTGCAGCATATGGTTTTCTGCACCGAGTTTCTGGATGGGTGGTGGTCTTGGGTATGTAAAAACTTATTTATAAATAGCACGGCTGTATTTCAATCACACCACACACCCATTGCCACTATCTAACCCAACCACCATACTAAACACCCACAACCTATGCAGAGACTTGATCACAAACACACACAACCCCCAACTCCTTAAACTTCCTCCCACAACCAGGTGAGCACAAACCTCCAGTGCCCACACAAACAGACCTGTACAATACTCCATAGACCGCACTGATAAACACCTATACAACACGGCGTACAGCCACTACACACACGCTTCATATTATCTCATTCTTTACAGTGCAGAAAACCATATGCTGCAACTCAACATCTAATGCTCTTGATGATGGGCGCATGTATCCGAAACATGACGAGCTAAGAATACATCAATAAAATTACCTTGTTGCATCAAGTTGGCATTTCACTTTATTTCACTAAAGACAGAACTCTGTCCGATTATCTTTGTCATGATGGCTCAATATGTGGAAAATCTGTACCTTGTAGGGAATCAACTGAAAATTCTGCGTGACAGTATTACAGCATGTGTTATTAAAATCCGAGCACCAAGTGGCTGAGAGAGTCGAAACAAACACCTCCTATAAACACTATGAATTACTTTTTTCACATGTTGCATATAGTGCGTAGTGTTGGCTGAAATCCACCAACACCTTCGAGACTGAAGTGTCTGTTCTTCTCGGATTTTACGCCCCTTCACCAGGTAAGTGGCTCTCGACGTTCTAAGACGCCGCGGTGGTCTCGTCTTCAAGTGTCGAATTCTCCCTTCTCCTTAAACATTTATTCTCTTGATGAAGAGACCAGTACGTCGCCTCGAAACGCCATAAATCAATTACCCAGTGACGCAGCGCCACATCCCAGAATAACGGAGATATTCAACCACATCTCTGTGGGAGACCAAAAACACCGGAAACTGCAAAACACGGAACCACTTTCTTCGAATTCTGCCAACAAATTCATTACAAAATTTGTTGGAGGAGGATCGCAGACACGAACATATCGACAGTTGGTTTGTATCTGCAGTTGTAGAGGAAATCAAAACACACATTTCATGTTCAATAACTTCTTTTACCGAAAATCGTGCCGTTTATGAGATAATTAGCAAAAGTATTGCAGAGCCGGGCAGGCGGCAGATGACAATATGCCGCATGCGTATTGTATGCTGGATACCTAAGGCTACAAATACATACTCAGATTATGTAATACTTATAGCTTTTCCAGTGCAACAATGGTTGTACGGACGCGCCTCCGCGTTACGTTATACGTACATTGCCTGTCGTTTTCTCAATGTCCTATTTTTTACGTCAGAGTGAGTTGGAAAGAACTTTACAAACTGATATTTGACGTCTTGCCATTCGTCCTCTCAAATGGAGCAAATAAAATTTTGTACGTTTATATTACCTTGCTCCACTGACTACGGGCTGGACGGTCGGGGATCGAATCCAGGTGGGGACGAGATTTTCTGGCCGTCCAGACCGGCCCTGGGACCCACCCAGGTTCCTGTACAATGGGTACCGGGTCTTTCCCGGGGGTAAAGGTGGCCGGGGCGTGGGGCTGACACCCCCACTCCCATCTAGAGTGCCGAGGTACTAAAAAGAGTGGAGCTATGCCTCAACTCACCCTAAGGGCCTTCGTGACCCACAAAAAGGATGAAAACCTACCTATATTACCTTGCTGTTTTCTCAGCACCATGACAGTAAGGAGGACAGACACGAAGTTGCTAATAGCTACCAATAAAAAAACATTTAGGCCACTGAACTCATTCGCGTTTACCGAAGTAGCTAAAATTTGAGGCTTATTTCTGAAAGGAAGGAGCGCCTTTGAGTAATACATGCTGCGTTTGCGTCCATGCAGAAACGGTTCACGTAGTTGGTCGACGTTAATTTTAAAAAATCGACAGCAATTACGTCGTAAATAGGTTATCCCGGCACCATAATTTTTTTAAAATCCCAAAATACAGTAATTCCAACATGATAGTAGGCGGTACGCGAAAATTTTGAGCTGCAAGTATCCATTCACCAGTCAGCGTAATTGAGTTTACAATACGTGTAGTTTACTGGTTTTATTTTTTTGGGGTTCTTTCCTTTTAAGATGCCGATAAGGTAAGATCAGTCAGACGGTGTTACTCAAGTTAATTAGTAAGTTCAACTAGTTTGACTGTTACCTTATTCATTAGGCAATAATTATTAGTTTGTAGGTCAGTTTGTTAGTCAATTATCTAAGTTAATGTTTAAATCGATTATCAAGCTATTTATTTCGAATTAAACTATTAGGATCGAAACATACAGCTAGGTGGTATTTATCAAGTATTAAAAGTTTACAAACACAAAATACTGTACTTTATTAAATTGGTTACAGGATTAGATACACATTCGGGTGGTCATTTAATTAGTCTGCCGGCTGGGTCGTCAATCAGTTACACACTCTGTTAATGAGGTATTCAGTCATTAGTTAATTTGTCAGCCACTCAGCGAGGTTATATTTGTCAGTCATTTAATAAGCCATTAAGTCAGTCAGTCAGTCAGTCAGTCAGTCAGTCAGGCAGAGCAACCAAGGACGCTCTTATGCCATTTGTAAACACACAACACGCGTGGAACCGCCTCGAGCGACTACTTCTCTCACGCGACACACAGCTGGGTGCGTTCCACGAATTACTTTCGCTCCGCACAAACAACTCCGCAGTATTTCACAAATTGGTTACAGCTCTGAACTCTGCACTTACACTCGAACAATTCTTATTTGGAATCAGTCTTCCTCACAGCGAACAGAGACAAATACGTTACTGGTTTGTTTCGCAGATTAACACCGCTTTATCAAATGCAGACATGAAAACAGTGTCATAATTAATTTCTCGATTCATATTTTAGAGATCAGGGTTCAAAACTGAGCCCGAATATTTGTTGTTCTGACTGTCGTTTTGGTAATTTTCCTCAGTTCCTCCACAAGACTGAATGTAACATTAAATTCGGCCATGGCCCCTTCCACGTCCTTACCAATTCGTAACTGAAATCTATCCCACCATTCGCTAATGCTGAAAACATTTAGCAGTTAAAGCTGCGAATGAATCACGAAGACTACGCTGAACACCTTCACTGAGAAACACATGACATGACCAAGTAATCATTAGCTTATTTAGACTTCATCAACAAATTCGACTAATCTCTACTGCAACTAAATTTTATTTGGAAGCTACCCGGTTTAATTCAACCAAACTACGACACCTAACAGTATCCATGTTCCGTGCAGTAAATACGTTCACAATATTTATTCAAACAATTGCACAACAACAGCAAGACAATAGTTTATAAATACACGACACCCCTACACGTTTCGGCCTACAATGGCCATCTGCAGGGAGGTGCTTTACATCTACATATCTCTAACGTAATTGGCCATGACTACTCTTCATTTTGTTAACTGCCTCCCTGAAGGTGGCCGAAATGTGTAGTAAAAGTGCCACATATTTATAAACCAATCACTTTTTGTTGTTGTGTAGTTGGTGGAATGAATATTGTCAGTTCCGTACCACATGTAAAGCTTCCGCAGGCTTCCAGGTCCCATAAAAAATTATTATTAATAATAACATTCGGTTTTATCCAATAACAATGTAATTAATTTAATTTTAGCTTTCGTTTTATTCCTCAAGCATTGAAACTTGCTAATTAATATTTCAATAACTTATTAATTGTTAAATCTAGCGCCTTTGCCAAAACTGTTTTTCAATGTCATGATATGAAACGCGCTACAAGCTAAGAAGACACCAGCCCGCGCACACGGTATGTATCTATTAATACGTCATATTTGGCTCGTGTGCACGCCCTTGTACTCCTTTCTGCCTCGGGGGTCAGGTTCGCTTCCCACTGGCTTAACTTATACTTGCGTCCCACTATTTGCCCACGAACGTATTCCAGTTTCTTACAAGATTGTCAGAAGACTAGTGTTCAGTCAACACCAATGCCTATTTGCGACTATCAAAGATGGAAGCAGATCAGAATCGAAAGTTAATAATTTCTGAATAACTAACGACACCTACTGCGCTTCAAAAATTTCAGATCACTATCCAGAGAAAAACAACCGCTACGTATAAATACAATTCATCCCCGTGCGTAATTTACACCGACCACACAGTCCGATAAGGGACCGCGGTAGCACAGTGCGTAAGGTGTTACAAATCGGAAGGTCGCTGGTTCGATCCCAGCTGGTGTCATTGGAATTTTTCATTGACATAAAATCCTTCCGATCGCACTACGGCCCTGGGGTCGACTCAGCCTCTAACAGAAATGAGTACCAGGAGTATTTCCTGGGGGTAAAATCGGCCGGTGCGTAAGGCTGACAACCTTACCACCATCCTGCGCCGTCGTCACGCAATCTGGGAGCCTTAACTTCCTGGAACCCTCTGGGCCACTCCAGGCCTCTAACGGGACTGCTTTACCTTTTACAGAGTCCGATAACCTTACTTTAAATTTGTCCGATATATCCTCAACGTTCCGCATTTTCGTCAGCTTTGCAATTTATAACAAAAATGAAATATTTTGTACACGATCTTTATGCTTGTTTATTACAAACATCCAAAAATATCTGTTCCTTGTTCAAATAACTCACCAGTAAAAAAAAAAAAAAGGTAGAGTGATCCCGTTACAGGCCCGGTGTGGCCCAGAGGGTGGGTAGAGGTATAGCTCTACTCTTCCCTGACCGCGGCACTAGAAGGGGGTGAGTGGTCAGCAGCACGCCCCGGTCGCACTTTACCCAACAGGAAAGACCTGGTACCCATTTTACAGGAGACTAGGTGGGCCCCAGGGCCGGTCTGGACGGGCGGAAAATCTCGTCCCCACTGGGATTAGATCCCGGACCGTCCAGCCCGTAAATAACTCATCAGTAATCTCCATAAACAGACAGCAAAACTGAATGTATGAGACGTCCTCTTGTTATGTTGCACTCTGTGAAGAGTAAAAAAAGGTAAAGTGCACCCCTGTACAGGCACTGAGGCCCTGTACAGGCCGTACAGCCCATACGGGGTGTAGAGGTATAGCTCTGCTCTTTCTTGACCACGGCACTAGAAGGGGGTGAGGAGTCAGCGTCACGCCCCGGCCGCTCTTTACCCCCGGAAAAGACCCGGTACCCATTGTACAGGAGGCTGGGTGGGCCCCAGGGCCGGTCTGAAGAGGTGCGGAAAATCTCGCCCCACCGGGATTCGATCCCCGAACCGTCCAGCCCGTAGCCAGTCGCTACACCGACTACGCTACCCGCCCCACACTCTATGAAGGGTAATCTTAAATAAAAATACACGTTTTTTTCAAAGACCACTTAAAAACTTCGGTATGCTGCATTAGGTGGCAATAAATGTACTTCCATCTAAGACGGTAAGTGGTGTTTAAGCTGCATGACGTTTCTACGAAATGTCATGCAAATCATTCAACAAGTTAAAAATACACCACGACTGATAGTCACAAAGACATGCTGCTATTACAGGCATAAACCTGCCATTATAAGATAACGAAAATATGTTAAGATCCAAACCTAAATTCAACTATTCAAGATTCCGCAAGAGCATTCCTCCACTCGTCCGGACGCCTTCTTTTAACCACCGGTAACAAATTCAAAATAATATTATGTCAAAAGATTTATGGAGAAAGTGTGAATTACATCATATACTGTAAACCAATAAAATACACCTTCGTTGAACTAATATTTAAATTTTTTTAACAATGTCTTCTACGTGTTTCGAAGCCGAGGATTTATCTTCAGGAAGACGTACTGTAGTATAGGTATGGAATAACGGACTAATAAAAAAACAACTAGATGCCGCTTATTACTCTTATTTTATTGTACTTCTTATAAGCTCAGCATGTTTCGGGCATTACTATGCCCGAAACATGCTGAGCCTATAAGAATTACAATAAAATAACAAGTGGCATCTAGTTGGTTTTTTTAATTCTTCAGTTATCACAATGATGCACGGTCCAAAAAACATCAGGTATGGAATAATTTGTTTACAGGCAAAGGTATAAGCAGTCTTGTGGCTGGAAGAGCGTGTTCGGTACACATGTTACATATCATGCACCCTCCTCGTTACCTTCTACACTTACCGTTCCTTTCACGAAATTTCAAAAGCACTGGTTTCTAACAATGCAACATTTATATTTCATTTAAAAGGTGTTTAGAAGCACCCATCTATATCTTCAGTGTCCCTTTCTTTCGAAGACTTTACATTTCTCAAGAACTGCAAGAGAAAAATTCATATATTTTTCAGACTAGAGAATCTGTACCCCTTGTTCAAAAATCCGGCTTCCGTGCACATCATTTAACCACCAATGTTCGACGAATTTTCAGGTGACTTAAGCTGTTACAAGGCAGGCAACCAGTGGTGTACCGAGGCGGGATTTGGGGAGGGGGGTTGAACCCCCCCCCCCCCCCCAATTCCAAAGGCCCCCCAAAACCTTGCCAAACCCAACCCAATTTTGAAAACTTTTAAAAATTGTTGAATTTAGGACGCCAATACCCCAAGATGTTTGGAAAAAAGGCAGTAAAATTCTAAAAACTACCTAGGTTCTCAATTGTTTTACATTAGCAATG
>Ga0123354_10011905_pt1 | contig 13468 bp, 19 predicted proteins | sample TergutLab28metaG_2_FD_97872 | JGI IMG/M metagenome (GOLD analysis project Ga0123354, IMG submission 97872) | Labiotermes labralis P4 segment gut microbial communities from Petit-Saut dam, French Guiana - Lab288 P4 | ecosystem: Host-associated > Arthropoda: Insects > Digestive system > Gut ... | reverse complement strand
GAAAACAAGGATCCGTTTCGGCATTTGTATTTCGAGCCGGATATGGAGAATGGCGGCAGGGGAGAGGTTACAGTTCGGGATTATTTTAAATGGGATAGGGCAAAAAGTAATGAGAATATCAAGGAGCATGGTTTTAGTTTTTACTTGGCTCTGAATATTTGTCAGGGGTATACTAAGGTTTTTTGTGATGATTCTATCCGTCTCTCTTCTGGATGGGTTGCTTATCGGGAATATGGGTATTTGTTTGAGAGGCGGGATGCTGGTGTGGTGGAGTTCTTTTGGGATTTAGAAAATGAGGATTACTTGGATTCCTGTTTGATTGAGGTTGCTAAGGAGGTATCGGATGAATTTTGTGATCAGTATGTGGCTGGGCATGTTGATGGCTTAACAAAGTTGTTTGGGGTTAGGAATTGGGGTGCAAATAAAGAGAAGGTTGATAGGCATATTGCTGAGTTTGGTTTGAAGAGTTACCGGAAATTAGCATGCTGCTTTTATAACATGCCAACTAATTGAGGAGGGATTATGCGTGAAATTTGTTCTATGGCTAGGGTTACGGATTCTGGGGATGTATGGGAGTCTTTATTTTATTGCAAAGATATGAAAAATGGAGGACATGGGCTGGTTGATGAAGTGGATGGGTACGATTGGTTTCGGGAAAAAAGCAATGATTGTGTTGCTCGCAGGGGTTTTAGTTTTTATTACGCTAGGCATACTTATGATGATGAGTTTTTTATACTTCGTGAGGATGTGAAGAAGTCTACTTCGTGGCAGATGCGGTATCAGGTTGTGGGACGGCCTTTTATGTTATTAAATCAGGATATTCTAATGGTTGTTGAGGCTGAAGGAGTTGGGGGTAAAACACGGATTATCTCGGCTCGTGTTATAAAGGATGGGGACTTGTTCGATGATTATAAAAGTAGAAAACAAGGTATCCTTGCCCAGCGCCAGCGCAACATTGATTACATGGCCAAGCAGATGTCCTGTCTTTAGGCTTAATTTTTCCTATTTATAAATTTCGTATAAGGAGCAGAGGTACTGTGGTATGGCTCCCGTTGCGATAGTCGATCTCTCCTGGGTTTTATACTTATTTAGACGTTCCTATAAAGATGTAGCAAGAATAGATGCATCTGGCAGATATAATCCTGCTGGCCACGTTTATGGGACGATCCGGGTAATTCAGGAATTGTCAAATCAATACAAGGCTGTTATTCTCGCTGTTGACTCTCGGTCTAAGCATCGGTATGAGCTGCTGCCGGGCTATAAGGCAGGCCGCCATTCGCCTACTGGGGATCCGTATGAGGACTACCCCATCATGTCTGATTTGCTGAACATACTGAAAATCTGCACATTCCGTTCTAATGTGTTTTACATAAAGCACGAGGGGCTGGAGTCGGATGATATTATTGCATCCTGGCTGGCGGTTTCGGCCGCTGATGATAAAAAGGAGCTGTTTTGCTATTTTAATGACGCAGACATATTGCAGACGCCGGGCCGGTATCATTGGTTTCGGAGTTTTCGTGAGCCTGAGACTGATCGGCGCGGTTATATAAAGGGCAAGTTTGGTTTGGACTTAGATTATCTGCCGGTGTGGTGGAAGGCGGTTCGCGGGGATCGGAGCGATAGGATACCCTCTGCGGTTCCCCGGTTTCCGTCAAAGGGATTGGTTTCTATTTGTTCTGAGGCTGCTATTGGGCCTCCGAAAGACATTGCCTGGTTTATGCAGAAGATTGGGTATCCTGGGATTATTGATGCGGGGGCTATTCGGAGCGCTGTGGAGCGGAATCTGGGCTTGGTTTCTCCTGAGATTGTTCCGGTTTCTGAGTTTCGGCTGAAGCGGCTGGGGTGCAGTTTGGAAGAGGTTTTCGGGCTGCTGGGTTTCTATCAGATTTCCGATTTCGTACCTTACATATGATTGGGGGAGCGATAGATCATGCGGTATATGGGCAGGCGGTACGTAAGGGTATATGGATTGCTGGTTAGTTTTTTGTATGGTGCTTTGGCTGGGATTATTTTTGCTTACATTTGGCTGGCGGTGCGCTGATGGCAGTTGCGGCGAAGATAGAGAGGTTTAACGAGTTTCAGGCTGGGTTTCTGCGGTGGGGGATGAATAAGAAGTCTATGCTGCTTAATGCGCCGGTCGGGGTTGGGAAAAGCCTTGCTGTGATGGGTTTGTATTTGCTGTTGAGGCAGCAGCACGGCGGCGGGAAGATGCTGGTGGTTACTGCGAGGAAGGCTGCTGGCGCTTTTAGGAAGGCGAATGTAAAGAAGCTGCTGATGCTGGATTTATTCACTGAGCAGGATATGGCGGTTTTATACAGCGGGTATGATTTTCCTGCGGATGTTTACACCATATCGAACACGTTATTGACGAAGGTGGTGCAGAGCGGGACGAGGGATCAGAAGCGGGCGCTGACGGAGCTGCTGGGGAAGGTGCTGGTTTTAGTGCTTGATGAGGCTCACCAGTATCGGACTTATAATTCTGCGCGGTCTGTGGCGATGAAGAAGGTTACGGATTACTATCATAAGCTGATAAGGCGTGATCCTGTGAGGCATCGGTTTGTGGGGATTACGGCTACTTCGGTTTTTAAGAATTTGGAGAATTTGCATCCTTTGTTTTCATTGCTGTGCAGTCCGAATCCGTTAGGAAATTGGTTTCGGTTTGTGGATCGGTACTGCGTGGAGGAGACGCAGGCGGCGTATGGGAACAGGAAGGTATACTCTGCAAATGGGTCGCATTCTTTTAAGGACAGGATTCAGTTTAAGCGGATAGTTGGGTATAAGAATGTGGATGAGCTTCACGGCATTATTGATCCGTATATTTTCCGGTGGAGTAGCACTGATTTTAAATTCCGGTTTAGCCTGCATTACTATTCTTTGTCTGAGCCTGAGTCGGAGGAGTATCGGGCGAGCATTCGCGGTTTGGGTTTGGACAAGACGTATGCTATTGCGCTGGATGCCGGAGGGGAGTTGAAGTGGGCGTATCGGAATAAGACGGATACTTTTTTTCTGCCGGATAAGAGGCCGGTGCAGACGGGGAGTTTGCTGCCGGGGATGAGGCTTTTGTATGATGGCGGTGAGGCAGTGGTTAGAGGGGTATGCGATAGGAAGATAGATGCAGGCTATGCGGTTCGGGCGATGAAGGCGCAGCAGTGCAATTCGAAGGCTGAGGGCAAGCTGGCTTTGCTGGTTTCTTTGATTCGTGATGGCGGGGATTTGGGCGCGCTGGTGTATTTTAATTTTTTGGATTCGGTAGATGCGGCGTATAGTCGTTTGGTTTGTGAGTTTCCGGGTCGGCGCATAGTGAAGCTGACGGGGCAGACGCAGCGGTTTGAGTCGGTGGTAGGTTCGATTGGGGAGCGCGACATAGTGCTGATGAGCAGTGTTGCGAGCCAGTCTTTGGATTTGTACATACCGAGGCTGATCGTTGCGGAGAGTTTTGGCTTGGTTCCGGGGAAGATAGAGCAGTTGTGCGGGCGGATGACTAGGGATAATGCCGTGTACAGGGATGTGTCGGTGGATTTTGTTTTGCGCGGCGGGGGGAATGTAGAAGCGTATTTTTATGAGAAGCTGCGGCTGAGGCTTCGCGGGCTGAGTTCGAACACGTATGTGAAGTCGGGTTCGCTGCCGGTGAGCGAGGCGGTGGCTCAGATACCGGATCATCTTATTGACGAGAAGTTTTTGAAAGAGCGTTTGCTGTGGGCGATGGGGTAGCGGCATGGGCAGTAGGTCGAGTAGTGCTGCTGACAGGCGCAGGTCGTACGCATCTGTTTGCGATGTGAGGAAGCAATGGGGTTTAAGCTGCGGGGGCTGTGTTTTGAATGGTTTCAGGGAGTGTCCGGTGAGTGATAGCAAGAAGTCTGTGGCGGCGTATGGGGAGATGCATACTGTTTCATCGAGGGTTCGCGGCAGTCTGGGGTATGAGCTGCATTTGGCGAGGAGCATACATTGATGGGCGATCCGTTTGATATAAGGCAGTCGCAGTTGAGGGGCTACCTGCGGGAATTTTATGTGAAGCCTGATATGAATCCGAGGGTGTGGGCAGTAGCGAAGTCCTGCATGGAGGATAAGAAGGTATCTGCGTTTGGAATAAAGTTCGTGGATGATGCTTCGATGAGGCAGTTCTGTTTGGCGGTATTGCTGCAGGGGAAGCAGTTAAACTGGGAGTCTTTCAGGTCGTATTATATTTTGCAGGCTAACTTGGGTTCGGAGAAGCTGCTTACGGATTACTCGGATTACGATGTGGTGTTCATACAGCATGATCGGGGGACTATGAAGAATGCGATTATGGGGGCAACGATAAATCAGGTATGCATTTTGCGGTCGCCTAAGAAGACGTTCTTTTTGGATCGGGGCGGGCCTCCGCTGGCTGATTTGGTTTTTCCTGTTGGGAGCATTTTTGATTTGGGCAATAATCGCAGTGGGTTGAGCAGGGATGAGGTGATTTGATGATTATACAGCCGGAGGTTGCGGGGATTTTTGGGTATTTGTCCGGGCTGGAGTGCGGCAGCACGCAGCTTGAGGCTGAGGCTGCCGCTTTGAAGGATAAGTTATATCTGGTTCCTGGGGAGTGGAAGCCGTGGATTGAGTTTTACTTGGAGTATTACAAGACGTATGATATTTTCCCGCCTTTTGCACGGTTTCAGGAGGCGGCGCAGTTGGAGAACGAGGTATCGTTTGCGGGGAAGGAGCTGCATCAGATATATGTGTCTACGCTGGCGGTATGGGAGTCTGATTATCTTGCGTTAAAGATAGCGAAGGCGCCGCTGGGCGAGCGGCGGGATTTGCTGGTTCGGATGTCGTCTGTTTTAACTACGGAGACGCAGGGCGAAGCGCCGCTGGATTCCACTGATAATTTTTCGGTTGTTGGCACGGTTATTAAAAAGGATGCAAAGAAGGAGCGTTTTTTCACGATGTTCACGCAGCATTTGAATAACGTGTGCATTGTGAATCCGGGTACGACTATATCCCTTGTGGGAAGTCCCGGATCTGGAAAAAGCCAGATTGCCTTGAATCTGGTTTATTTGAATTCGGTTTTGGGTCATTTGAATTCTTTATACATATATTTGGAAAATACTGTTGATGCCTACAACATAGAGCTGCTGTCGAGGCATTCATACACGAATGGAATGCTGGTGGAGAATGCTACTTTGAAGCGCGGCGTGGATCCGGATGAGGCGTCTGCGGTGCGGATTGTGGAGACGCTTCAGGAGAGTTTCAGGCAGGAAAAAAAAGGGAATATTTACTTTGCGCCGTTTTCGAGGTTTAATCCTGAGCCGCTGCGGTTTGGAAATCAGCTTGCGAGGTACGTGAAGGAGCATGATGTCCAGGTGGTTGTTTTGGATTATCTTCAGCGGTGCAAGTCGTATACGCCATTGAAGTGGGACAGCAGGGAGTACATTAATCAGGTTATGAGTTCTCTTTGCACGGCTGCTTTGGGTTCGTATGGCAGCCAGCCGTTTGTTGCGGTGGCATTGAGCCAGCCGTCCAGGGCGGCGGAGGAGAAGATGCTTAAGACGAGGGGCGTTGGGATGACGGTATTTGACGCTGTGGAAGCGCCTTCGATTGAGCGGGATAGTTTTATTGTTTTGGGTTTGTATGCGGATGCTGAGCTGCGGAGCAATCAAAATATGGTTTACAAGGTGCTTAAGAACAGGGATATGGCTGTGGACGTTAGCACGGTTTCCACGTCGGCATTTCCGCAGTACTGCTTTGTTGGGGATATGAATCAGGGACAGCAGGGGGCATCTTTTACTCAGGAAGATGCAAAAGCCATGCTGGATATAGGCGGATTTTAGTTGCTTTCGATTTGTTGTTTTATATATAGTATGCGGGCTGCTTACCTGCATACTGACATCGTAGTAGAGAGACCCTTCAGGGACTCAGCCTGTTTTACGATGGCAGGTGTCGGGATAAGCGCCGACTTTGAGTCTCTGGAGGGTTTCTTTATGAATTATAAGAAAAACTACGATGATTATGTTTCTTACGTTAAGTCCCAGCATCGGTACAAGATGAGCCGTTACAATCCCAGCTACGTTTATTACGAGAAGCACCATGTTATTCCTAGGTGTCTTGGTGGAAAGGATACCTATGATAATCTGGTTTTACTGACTGCCCGTGAACATTACCTTGCACATTATCTTCTCACTAAGATTTATCCAAGTAATCAGAAGATTTTATTTGCTTTTTGCCAGATGCATCATGGGCGGGCTTATGATAGGTTGGGGTATTTTAATTCTAGTTTGTACCAAGTGTCTAAGGAGCGTTTTTCTCAACAAAAATCTCTTGCTATTCAAGGAAGTGTTCCTTGGTGGCTCAATACTCCAGAGGTTGCTTCTTTTCGTAAGGAGCAGACTGTACTTTCAAATCGTAGTAGGGTTTGGAGTGTTACTTCAAGAATGAAGCTATCTCAGTCTTTGAAAGGAAAGTGTTTTCTATCTCCAGAGGGTAGAAAACGGATTAGTGTTTCTAGTGCTGGTAGGAGGATGTCCGAGTCTTTAAAGCAAAAACTCAGATCTCGTTTTTTAGGAGTTCCCAAATGGTATGATCTTCCTTCTTGCATTCCTATCTTTGATGTTTCTACTGGAGTGTATTATAAGAGTCAGGCCGAAGCTGGTAGGGTGGTGGGGGCAACTGTGTCATCTATTAAGTATGCAGTTAAGAAAGGTGTTCCTTGTAAGGGACATATCTTGAGGAGGGGAAGTGAGTATTGAGAGGGTGGAATTCGACGAGGGGCCGGTGGTACTGCGGTGCGATTCTTGTCCGGAGTATATTGAGTTTAGTTCTTTTAAGAAGGCGGTAGCTTTCAAGAGGAAGCAGCGGGAGCGGGAAGGCGGGTGGCGTTCGTACAAGGACGGGGATGAGTGGAAGGATTCATGCCCGGCTTGTACGGAGGAGTTTTTGGCTCATTTATGATAATAGCATCTGCTGTAAAGTTTGCTAATGGGTTGTATTTTGAAGCTCATCCGGATGAGATGGAGTATCGCGGGTACGATGGGGACGAGCTTTTTAGTGAGGATTTATGGTAGTTCGTTACGTTGGGATAGTTAAGCGTGGGGCAAGTTTTACTCTGGCGCTGGGGCAGTCTGAAAGGGGTTCTTATTATGTTTGGAGCGGGGCTAAGGATTTGGGGCTTTCCGCTGGGGATAAGGCTGATGTGCCGATACATGCTCTTTCCTTGGCTACGGAGCAGCAGATTGCTGTAGGCAGGAGCAGTCCTTGTGGTTTGGATGTCAGGCATTTTGAGGCGGAGTACCAGGGGGTGGTTTCTCGCGGGAAGAAGAACAGCCGTGTTTTGGTGAAGGCGGATGGGCAGTGGTTTACTGGGGTTGTTGCTGCCGAGAGTCTGGAGGGTGTTGCCGTTGGGGGTACAATTTCATTGGACAGGCGTACTTTGAGTCCGGCGAGGGCTGATCAGGTTGATGCTGGTCTGGGGCTAGGGACGCTTCAGAGGAAGAGTGGCACGGTTAATTAGCAGTTGATGATTCGTTGCTTTATATCCTTATAAGGGGTAAGGCAATGAAAAACATATTACTTTGGGTTTGGCAGTTTCCGCAGAATATTGTCGGGTTTATTCTTGTAAAGGCGTTTCAGGCAACAAAGACAACAGATAAATCATCCGGGATTGTTTACTGGAAGTTTGAGCGCAGGGGTCGGTTTAGCCGGTACATGTCTGGGGTGAGCCTGGGCATGTATATTTTGCTTGCGGATAACGATGATGGGGAGACTGTGCGTCATGAGCATGGGCATCAAATTCAGTCCTTGTATCTGGGTTTTCTGTATCTTTTGATAATTGGAGCACCCAGTGCTATTGGCAATGTTGTTAATCGCAATCGCATAGGAAAAATCTCTGAAGAGGATAGGATATCTCGGTATTATCATCAGCCTTGGGAGTGGTGGGCAGATGAGCTTGGGAGGGTAAATCGTCCGTGGAAGAAGCGAAGGCAGCGACTCTGACTTGTATTCTGGTATTTCTGGGGGTATTTTGTAGGCAGGAGAAGCTATGAATTTACAGGAAGTTTTTGATTATTTACGGTTGCAGGGTTCTTATGATAGCCAGTGTAGGCAGTATGCAGATTTGCTGGATACTCAGCAAAAGAATATCCCTGTTGCAGATGAGTTGGTTGGTATTCAGGTTAGTCTGAATGGGATTTGTGATTGGGATAGGAAAAAAGCATTTGTTAATCTCTATAAGCATGGGGCTGACTTTGAAGAAATCAGTTTGTTGTTTGATGAGCCTTTACCAGATGGTTGGATATTGATAGACGACTTTGTGGATGTTGGTAGTGAGGGAGAAAACGATAGGGTTTACGGGTTTATTCCTCCCTCTCTATTTTTGGTTATTAAGACGCAAAATGATGGTGGTTTGGTTCGATTGATTTCAGCTAGAGGAACAACGAAGGCTGCTTTACGAAAAGATTTGGATCGGCAGTATGTTAAATCTTCGAATAGAATTTTTATGGCTATAGCGGCCTGTTACGATGATGATGGGAATATTCTACCACAGTCTGAAGATAGGGCTTTTGCAGAAAAGTTTTTTGATTTGCAAGAGGCTTTCTGGGCGGACAAAGTTTCTGGAGACATGGCTTTTTTTATTCTGGTTGAGGGTTTTGGGTTATCAAGTAAGCATGCTTCGATGTTCATGACTGATTGGGAGCATAAAAAGAAGAATATTGATTTCCTTGCGGATCAGATGGGGCGGCTGTAGGTAGACCGGCGGATTTAATTTTTGCTATTTATTAATTTCGTATAAGTGCTTATGGAATATATGTATGAGGAGCCCATTCGGGGCGAGGTGTATCGATATAAGGTTATTGGCCTGGATGCCCATGTTTTTGCTTTGGTAGTTGGGGATCACTATGTGCAGGTTTTTAATAGACCATCCGAGGACGGGTCATATGCTGCCGATGTAGTTTCCGGGGTGGTTTGGCCAGATACTCAGGAGTGGCGGGATAAGTATCAGGATTCGCTTTCTCTCCGTGTCAGCCAGCATCAGCTTAGGGTGTATTTCATTGAGGCTGTGAAGCGCGGGAAGAAAAATAGCCGGGTGCTGGTTATTGACGGGCAGGGGGTGACATACACCTTGCTGGTACCTACTGTGCCGATGCCGCAGGTTGGCCAGAGTATTCAGGCGTTGCGGTTTGATTTGACAACAGTGTCTTTGTATCCGAATAAGGAATTACTTGAGCGTGTGGCTAAGGCTAAGGCGGAGGATCCTTCATTGGTATGAATTTGGGACAATTTATGGAGGCTCAGGGGTATGCACGTCCGGGGAAGGACAAATGCTTTTGTCCTTGGCACCAGGACAGGAAACCGTCAGCCTATAAGAATTTGAATAACATTTATTGTTTTTCCTGTTGCAGGGTTTATTCATTAAGGGATTTTGAGACTTCGTTTGGGGTGGTTCTGGATCATGTTCCTGAAGAGGAAGCTACCCGGCAGAGCGGCAAGCTTGGCTATGCGTATGACCAGGTATTGTTTGAGTATCCATTTAAGGTTGAGGAGGGGGTATGCTGTTAAGCGGTTTTTATGCGAAGGATGAGGCTGTGGTGTCTGCTTCATGGGATCCCAAGTCGAAACGGGCGGATATATTGGTGGATCCTTGTCCGGCTGAGAGGGGAGGATCGGATGCTGGCAGTCTTTGGGTGAATAGGAACTTGCTTCGGTATTCCGTGGTTTGTTCAAAAGAGGATTTCCGGCTTGCTTTCCGTTGTCTGGGTGCAAGGGGGAAGGCTTGATGGCTAAGGGAAAATTCTTATGTGTGGCATGCAAGTACGGCTGTTTTTCCAGGGTTGTGAAGGATGCAAATGGGATTGCTGTTGATGTGGAGTGGCTTTGTAAGTGCGAGCAGGAAGCTTTCTCTGGCGGTTCCATTCTTGATTTGCCGAATGGGCCTGGCGGGTGGGACGGGGAGAGTTGCGCCAATTATGTGGAGCGGAAGGTGAACTCCCATGGGATAGCTCTTGTTGGTAATTTGTTCAAGGAGTGATTGTGGCATATAACAGCTCTGCGAAGGCAGATTTTAAGAAGCAGCGGGCGTCAACCTATGTCCCTTTTTATGGGCAGACGGGTTTTGGGAAGGTTCCGCAGCGGCTGGGGTTTAAGGTAAATGTACAGGTTATAAAGAAATCGAATTACGATCAATTATTGAAGGAGTTGGCTGAGGCTGATTTTGTTTCCCTTGACACCGAGACAACTAGCTTAAAGTGGGATGAGGCTCAGTTGGTTTCTATCAACGTGGGCCTGCCTGGGAATAATAACTATGTCGGGTTTTACTATCGCGGTTTCTTTGATAAGGATAAGGTTGACAATTTAGTTGATGATAGTGGGCTGGATGCGCTGGTTGGGGCTATTTTGGCGAAGCCTGTTGTGTTTATGTGGAATAGGTATTTCGATCAGCGCATTTTGATGCATACGAGGGGTTTTAAGGAGGAGCAGTTCTGGACTTGTTTTAGCGGAGATGATCTTTTATGGGGCATGGATAGCAATGTCAAGCAGGGTTTTGGATTAAAACAAGCTGCACAGGATTTCCTTGGGCTTCCGGATTGGGGAATGGATGAGGATGTTTGGCCGGATATCCTTACGATTGATCCTCGGCTGCTGGTTTCTTATGGCGGTACGGATGCCTATGCCACGGTAGAACTTGGTATGCTGTTATACCGGATTTACAAGAAGCATTATTCTTTTATGCTTCAGCTTCATATTGAGTTTAAGAATGCTTTGTTTGCGTTTACGGAGCAGGAACAGGTATTGGACGCACCGTTGCTGGAGCGTCTGTCTGCGGAGCTTGCAGCTTCTATTGAAAAAATAAAGGAACAATTTTTTTCGACATACGGGACGATCAACTTGGCATCAAGTCAGCAGAAGTCTGCGTTGTTGCTGCGCCTGGGGTACAACACTGGGGTATGGAATAAGCCAGGTAAGAATGGCGAGAAGATAATGTCCACGGCTGAAAAGTGTTTGGCTGTGCTGGCGAAGAAGGGCTGTGAGCCTGCTGATTTGATGATCAGGTATAATAAGCTGCTTAAGCTGCAGAGTTCTTATATTTCGTTGATGCTGGATGCAGCTAAATCTGGGAAGCCGGTCAGGTTGAATATAAAAGATCATGACGTAGCCACGTTGAGGCTGTCTGCGGGTGCGTATCGGATTAATCGGAAGCCGTATGATTACTTCTTGGGTTGTTCGATTCAAACACTACCGAAACCCCATAAGGTCAATCGGGAGTTAAATTACGATCCGAAGACGTTTGGGATTGAGTGGGCATCTGGCTGGGGTCAGTATTATGTGGAGAGCGGAGCGCCTGAGATGAATGTGCGGGCGGCGTTCTGTGCGAAGCCTGGCGGTTTGATAGTAAAGGCCGATTTTGCGCAAGAAGAGTTAGTCGTAGGGGCCTGTCTAGCGAATGAAACTGTTTGGCTGGATGCTATAAAGGCTGGAGGAGATTTACATAAGGTTACAGGGAAGATGGTTTATGGCAGGGATATTACTGGAGATGAGAGGAAGAAAATTAAAGGTTTGAATTTCGGGATCCTCTACGAAACTGACAATCCTGAGTATGTGGTGTCGAATCTGACTGGCTGGCCGATTGAGCAGTCCAGGGAGTTTTTTGCAAAGTATAAGTCTGCACTATCTCGGCTTTATGCCTGGAAGGATAAAGTGATGATGGAGGGGCGGACGACTGGTTCGATTAAGAATTTGTTTGGTTTTGAGCGCCGGGTATATTCCTACTTTCATACCGCTAATCGGGCTATGCATCGGTTTGGGGATCGGACTTGTGTTTCTCAATCGATTCAAGGGTTATGCGCTATTCTCATGCGTATTCTTATGGTTAAGTTCTGGAAGATGTTGTATGTATCAGGGGGAAAGTACTACGGTAGTGGTATTTCGTTGTTAGCCAGTGTTCACGATGAGCTGGTGCTGCGGGCAGATGATGTGTCGGTTTTGCCTGAGTTTTTGCCTGATTTCAAGTCTACGATGTCGTCTGTTACGCCGCATGATTGGTCGGTGCAGTTGCGGGCTGAGGTGGAGATAGGGAAGAATTTCGGGGAGACATTTGTGGTTGAGCGGGATGATGCCAGTGGTTTGTGGCTGCCGAAGGAGGAAAAGCGTCCGGAGACGGTGCAGGAGGTTGTTCCGGCTACGGTGACTGAGGAGGTGCTGAGCCAGTGGGTTGATGAGTTTGAGGAGGATCTGGCGGAGACGGAGGGATTCACGTTTTAGTTGACTCTGACTTGTATTCTTGTTTCAGGGGGATATTTTACTGGGAGGAGAGTTTATAAAGCGTATTAAGGGGTGTGCGGTATGGATAACGGATCAATGGTACGTAGGTGTACTTAAACCGGATAGCCTACTATAAGGCCTTTAGCAGGTTCAATTCCTGCCTTACCGCAGCATTTGCCAGTACACAGCTTGAAACTGGCGGTACGGATAGTATTAAAGTGGCGGCGGCGCTGGTTTTCCCGCAGCCATTAGGTGCTAGGTAGCTACTGCAGGTTCGAGTCCCGCATCCGTTATATCACAGTCGTTGGCTGTGCCTGCCGTGGTTTTGGTTTTCCACGGCAGGGGTATTTTTGTTTGTTTTGGAGATTAGTTATGAAAGGTTTTAGTTTTTTACAAGATTATTGTGATAGAGATTTGTGGGAAGTAATTGATGATTTACGCATTCGTGAGCGGGACTATTATTCTGGTTTTAGGCAGAGGATACAGTCTGCGGGGGCAGGTTTAAATCGTATTTTGGAGCATAGGAAGACTTTGGACATGGTTTTCATTACTGCTTTTAGGACTGGTGAGGATGCTTCTGCTGGTGGGTATGCCGGTTATCAGGAGGGTGAGAAAGATTCTTTGGGTAATGTCCATGTTGCTGGGGATCATGTGAGTAAGAAGGAAAATATCCGCAGGAACAGATCTTTGGCTGAGGAGTTGCATTTGTTGGGGTACGGTTTTATTCATGTTGAAGGCAGGTATGATGGAAAGTCGGAGAATTCTTATTGTGTGGTTAATAAGTCAGAAGATACTGAAATATTTATAAAGGATATGCAGACTTTGGCTCATCAGTTTGGGCAGGATTCTATTCTAGTTGCACCGAAGTTGGAGTCTGTTTATCTTCTTTATTTTAATGGCGGAAAGTCTTTCATTGGGGATGATGTGAAGATTGGGGATGCTCTGGCAGATTATACAGGAATTAAGGGAAAAAAATTTACTTTTAGTTCGGTTGGCGGTTTTCCAAAAGGGGATAGTTTGACTCCGCTGAGGTGTGGTAAGGATCTGTTGGTTATTCAGGCTGCTAGGTCTCGAATTCTTAAGGAGCGAAATGTTGAGTTTTTGGCTTCTTGCATGGGCAGCATATGAGTTATGGCATATGAATTTAACAATAACGAAGATAATACGCAAAGGCAAATGCCATTCTCGGGTTGAGACTTCGGATGGGAAGCAGTTGGTGGTAGATAATGGGGAGGGTGTGCCGTTTATTGGG
>Ga0123354_10011904_pt1 | contig 13469 bp, 7 predicted proteins | sample TergutLab28metaG_2_FD_97872 | JGI IMG/M metagenome (GOLD analysis project Ga0123354, IMG submission 97872) | Labiotermes labralis P4 segment gut microbial communities from Petit-Saut dam, French Guiana - Lab288 P4 | ecosystem: Host-associated > Arthropoda: Insects > Digestive system > Gut ... | reverse complement strand
TGCCCATCCAGCCGGGTGGGAGGTGGACCGGTCCTCACTCACGACAGTTCTGGGCGAAGAGTCAGTACGAGCCCTGGTGGCTGTTCACCCGAACAATCCAACGGGTGCCTTCGCCGACCCTTCGCTGATCGAGCTGGCGGCCGCTCACGAGGTGCCACTGATCGCGGACGAAGTTTTCTTTCCTTTCCAATTGTCCGTACGTCGTCCAGACGCTGCTGTGGATCCTCAACTCCGCAACGATGCCACGGTGATGCGTGACGTGCCTTCCAGGACAACGAACACATATCCTGGACGGTTGTCCGGCAACGAAACTGTCCTCACCTTCGGACTGGACGGATTGTCCAAGTCCTTGGCCGCTCCTCAACTCAAGCTCGGATGGATTCGCCTGTCAGGACCTGTGTCCAACAAAGAACCACTAGCCCATGCCCTGGATGAGATCGCCGACACCTACCTCTCGGTCAACTCGCCGGTCGCGCTGGCTCTCCCCGATCTTCTCACCCGGGCAGACTCCACGGTGACCCGCGTCACCACCCGCCTGACCAACAACCTGACCAGTGCGATGGAGTTATTCGAAGACCTCAGAATCCGTACGACGTACGGAGGATGGATGATGCTCCTGGACGTACCCCCGATCATGGACGCAGATGCCTTGTGTGTTGCCCTGATGGAGCGCGCCGGGCTCTACGTCCACCCGGGGTATTTCTACGACCTGCCCGACTCGACACTGGCCATCTCGTTGTTGCCCGACGAAGACCAGTTCCGCGAGTCCTGTGTCAGGCTGATGGCTGGGCTGACTATCTTTGCAGATGAACAGTGAACGGTACTGGTGTTGATATCAAGTAGAATCCAAGATTGGCCAGGGGAGGAACCATGGACATGACGAACAACGTGACCGACACAGCCCTGATCTTCGAGGGCGGTGGCATGCGGGGCTCCTTCTCAGCGGGAGTCGTGACCACCTTGTTGGCCGAGGGGATTTTCTTCGGTTACGTCGCCGGGATTTCCGCCGGAAGCTCGAACACCGTCAACTACATCTCGCGTAATCCAGAGCGCGCGCGGCAAAGCTTCGTTGATTTCGCCGACAACCCCAAGTTCGGTTCCTGGAAAACCTGGGTCCAGGGCAAAGGAATGTTCAACGCCAAGTTCATCTACGAGGAGTCCGGCCTGCCCGGCGGCCCCTTGCCTTTCGACTTCGACCGTTTCATGGCCAACCACGCCGAGTTCCGCATCGGTGGGTTCGATGTGGCCGCCGGCCAGACGATCTACTGGTCGCGCAAGGACATCCACCAAACCTTCGACCTGATGACCCGGGTACGGGCGTCCTCGTCGATCCCCATGGTCATGCCGCCGGTCACCATCAACGGCCGGATGTACGTCGACGGCGCCCTGGGCATCGGTGGCGGGATCCCCCTACCGGTCGCCCAGCGCGACGGCCACACCAAGTTCTTCGTCGTCCTCACCCAGAAGCGAGGCTACGTCAAGCGCCGGCAACGGCCGTCGGCCCCCCTGAGGGCGTACTACTGGAAACACCCGACCATTGCCGAAGGCATCCTCCGCCGCGCAGTCGAATACAACGGAATTCTCGAAGAACTCAAAGACCTGGAACGCCGGGGCCAAGCCTGCCTGGTCTTCCCCGATCACATGAACGTGACCAACGGAACCCGAGACGTCGCGTCCCTCCAAGCCACCTACGAAGAGGGCGTCGAACAGGCCCGCCGCGAACTCCCCCGCTGGAAAGAGTTCCTCAACCTCGGCTAGCCCAGTTACGTACCACGCCTGGTGGCGCGTAACTGGTCCTGATGATGCAACGCCGCAGACAGCTTGGCAAGCGTAGGGTTACTTCTGTGAGTGTTGCGGTTGAGGATCAGCATCACGATTCGCAACGTTTGCTAGAAACTGCCCCTGCTTTGGCGGTGAAGACATTCCTTGCGGTGTGCCAGGCGTTGGGGTTGGATTCGGCGAAGATTATCAGCGAGGCAGTTCAATAACTCGTCATCTTTGGTTGACATTTCTTTTTCTGTCAACTAGGGTAGACATATGATCAAGGAGAGTGCCCACCGCCACGGCATCGATGACGACGACATCGAACACGCCCGACGCCACTGGGTCAAAAGCTTCGACGTGGTAGACGACCGCGACAGGCATGTGACCATCCTGATCGGCCCAGCCTGCTCTGGGATGCTCCTTGAGATCGGCGTGAACAGCCAAGACGACATAATCCACGCCATGCCAGCCCGTACCCGATTCCTACCAAAAGACACGAGGTGAAATGATGAGTGAAACTGAAGATGAACAACTGGCCACCTGGTTAGAAACAGTGAACGACGGCGAGGGGCCAGCCCCGGTCGGCAGCATGAGCCGTGAGGTTTTCGACGCCATCGCCAAGGCCGTGGACAACCGCGACGAATCCCAGCGAGAAATCGATTTGCTGGTCGCGGAAGCCCGTGAACAAGGAGCATCCTGGGCCTTGATCGGCGCGGCCTTGGGCACGTCCCGCCAAGGCGCACACAAACGCTACCGCGAACCCGTCGCGGCTTAGCCCGTGGACGCTTCCTGGACTGCGTCGTTCATGGCCTGGCCTGGTGTTTTGTTGCCGAGGAGGGCGTTCTCGATCTCGGCTTGTAAGGCGGTGGAGACCGAGTCGTAGTTTTCGACTGTTGGGCGGAGGATCATGTCGGCGTAACCAGTTTCGGCGGCTGCGAACAGTTCCGGTGACTGGGCGGTGATCGCGGGATCGGTGTAGCTGGACTTCCAAATCGGCAGCCAGCCCGAGGTGTACTGGTTCTGCACCGGTTGGCTGGTCAGGTAGGTGATCAGCTGCCAGTCTTGGTCCGGGTGCGCGGAGTTGGCCATAATCGCCAGGGTCAAGGTGCCGTTGATGCCGGGACGAGCCCCTGTCGGACCTTCGGGGGTGGGCAGAATGCCGATCTTTCCGACCACCTTGGACTGGGCCGGATCCTGCAGAACTGCGAAGAAGGCCTCCCAGTTCAGGGAGAAAGCTGCCTGGCCTTGAGCCATGGCGTTCTCGACATCCTCCTCCAGGAAGGTCATCGATGCAGGATTGGACAGGCCGTTGTCAAGGGTGTGCTTCATCCAGGTCATGGCCTGGACCCCTTCACTGGAGTTGACGGCCAGCGCCCCCGAAGGGTCGGTGAACTGCCCGCCAAAAGCACCGAGGAGTTGCCCGTAGTCACAGATGAGAGCTTCTGCCGGAGACCAGCTCCAGGCGAAGGGGTACTGGACCAGTTTTGCGTCCTTGATCTTCTGGGCGACCCCTAGGACCCCGTCCCAGGTGTTGAGGTCGGCCTCGGTCGCACCCACGGCGGCGACCATGTCCTTGTTGTAGTAGAGGAACTTGGTCGACGGCCCCCGGGGAACCCCGTAGAACCTGTCCTTGAATTGGGCCGTCGTGTACACCCCGCCGAGCATGTCCTGCTCCCAGGAGGCCGGGTACCGATCCGTGACATCGAGCACAATGCCTTTGCTCGCGAATTCAGCGGGCCAGATCACATCCATCAGGACGACGTCGTAGGCCTCCTTGGATGCAGAAGCAACAATTGTGTCGTGAAGAGTGTCGTAGTCGACGAAGGTCGGATTGACAGTGATGGTGGGATTGTCCGCTTCGAACTGGAAGATCATGGAGGAGATCTTGTCTTGGGTGAAACCTGTTTGTTTCACAAACAAAGCGTTCAAAGCGACCGGTTGAAGTCCTGTCCCAGGAGGGGCAGGGGAAGTGGACGGTGAGGAACAGGCCCCCAATACTGTCGCGGCCAGGAGTGTGGTCACGGCGATGAGACTAGATAAGACAGTACGCCTTCTCATCATGCAGAAACTCCTTTGATCCTTCTCGCTAGCGGATTTATGCGGCAGTTCCGACTGATCACAGTGGACTGGGTAGTGCCGCACCTGAACGCTCGCGGTGCCATGGTTTTAGCAAGGAACAAGATCACCACCGATGATATGGCATCCCACCCTGCCAATCTTTTCTTTCAATTATAATACGGGCCTGGTCACACCCAAGGGGTAGCCCTGAACATTTAGATTTGGCTCGTTCATCCGTGGCCGCAAACTTGATCGGCGAGAATCTCCAGCAGGTGGCGGTACGGTTTGCCCGTCGCGCGGGCCATGCCCACTTCACAGGTACGGTTGCAGGACGCGTGGACAGCGGCGCCCAGTGACCGTACTTCTGCTGCCTCCAGACGGGTGGCGGCTGAAGTCAACTCCGGATGCAGAAGTCCGCGATCCCCGGCGAATGCACAACAGCCCTTGTCCTTGGGCAGATTCACCGTGTCGGCAACCGCGTCCGCGATGGCGAGCAGATGACGAGTCAGTCCAATCTCGATGGAGGAACAGGTCGGGTGCACGGTGATCGACGCCACCTTGGGAACCGGACCAAGCCGGGGAAGAATTGTCTCGGCAACAAACTGCACACAGTCGATCACGCGTATCCCGGGCTCCTGCGCCAGCATCCGCATCAGCCCCTGTGTACAACTGGAGGCGTCGCACACCACCGGCAACCGGCCGTCCTCACACGCCGTCCGGATCACGGGGACGACCCGGTCGGCCATCCGCTGATGCCCGCGCGTCATGCCCTTGGAGGACCACACGGTGCCGCAACACAGCGAGTCGATATCCTCGGGCACACGCAGGGTGATCCCGGCCCGGGCGCACAAGGCTTCGAAGCCCGCCTGGACTCCCGAGCGACCGGGGGAATCGGTCGTGACAGGCCCGAACATCGAGTTCACACACGCAGGAATATAAACTGCGTCCACCTGGCGCGTGGGCTGGGGGCGACGCCGCGACCGCCCGCCCCCCGGCAAATCCGTCGACCACAAGGGTACGTTGTCACTACCCGCGATCTGGCGGGCAACCTCATTCGCCCCGGTGACGAGGCTGCTCACCGGTTTGAGGCTTTGAGTGACTGACAAGGCAGAACTGGCCACATGCGTGGCTCCCGCCCAGTGATCGGCAGCCAGGGCCCAGCCCGCCTGAGCCAGCGACGACGCGCCTTCGGCCCGCAGTTTCTTGGTGTACGCCCCGGTGTCGATGCCGACCGGGCAGGCGGTGAAGCACATCCCGTCGACTGCGCAGGTCTGGATCCCGGCGTAGACATAGTCTTGGCCCAGTTGTCTGGCCAACGGCTCTTGCCCGCGGGCCCGGGCACTGCCGATCTCACGGCGGACTGCGATGCGTTGCCTGGGTGTCAAGGTGACAGTACGCGACGGGCAGACGGGCTCGCAGTACCCGCACTCCACACAAGCGTCGATCATCGGGTCCACCGCGACAGGAACCTTGATGTGCTTCAGGTGAGCGTACGGGTCATCGTTCAACAGCACGCCATCGTTGAGCAGCCGCCCCGGATCGAACAGCCGCTTGATCTCGCGCATGACCTGGTAGAGTTCTTCGCCGTACTGTTTACGGACAAATGGTGCCATGACCCGCCCGGTTCCGTGCTCGGCTTTCAGCGATCCGTGGTGGCCGAGGACGAGGTCGACCATGGCATCGGTGAACCGCGCGTACCGGTCGATCTGCTGGTCGAACTGGTCGGTGATCATGAAATGAATATTGCCGTCCTTGGCGTGCCCGAAGATGACCGAGTCGGGGTAGGAGAACTCCTCGAAGAGCCGGCCCAGCCCCACGCAGGTGTCCGCCAGAGATGCCACAGGCACAACGACATCTTCCAGCAGGGCCGTGGTCCCGGGACGCCGGGCGGCGGCGACCGACGCGTACAACCCCTTCCTGAGCACCCACAGTTGTTCACGAATCCGGGGATCGGCGGTCAGTACGGCTGGCTGTTCGACGTCCAAACCGGCCAGCCCAGGACGGGCGTCTTCGACGAGTTGGCGCAGTTCGTCCGGGTTGGTCGACTGGTACTCGACCAGCAGAGCGGCCTGGGTCTGGGGGTGGATGGAGGAGATCACCTCAGGGCAATCGGGCAGGGATTGGCCCACGCGGATGGATGCCGTGTCCATCAGTTCCAGCGTCGCTGCCCCGGTGCCCACCAGGGCGGGCAACGCCTGGTTGGCCGCATGGAGGTCCGGGAAGACCAGCAATCCGGTCTGAACCCAGGGTCGCAAAGGAACAGTACGCAGTGTCGCCGAGGCGACGAAACCCAGCGTGCCCTCGCTGCCCACCATCAGATGGGCGAGGATTTCACTCGGCGATGAGAAGTCGAGGAAGGAGTTCAGGCCGTACCCCATGGTGTTCTTCATCGAGAACTGTCGTTCGATGGCTGCCACCCAGGCGGGCGTCGCCAGGATTCGGCGGCGCAACCGGTCGAGTCCCTCGAACAGGTCTGGTTCCAGCGAGTGGAGTTTGTGGTCCGCGTCGGCGTCAGAAGTGTCGATGACAGTGCCCGACGCGAGGACGACCACCAACGAGTCGAGGGTACGGTAGGTGTTTTCGATGGTGCCGCACGCCATCCCCGACGAGTTGTTGGCCACGACTCCGCCAATCGTGCAAGCCGCGGAACTGGCGGGATCCGGGCCGATCTGGCGTTTGTAGGGCGCCAGGTAGGCGTTGACGCGGTTGACTGTGACGCCCGGCTGGACGCGTACTCTCGCCCCTTCGTCCAGGACTTCGATCCGGTCGAAATGCCGTCTGACATCGGCCAACACGGCATCGGTCCCCGCTTGTCCGGACAGACTCGTCCCCCCCGAACGGAAGGTGATGCCCATACCGGTGGCTGCGCAGGCTTTCAGCAGGCGCGCCACATCGCCGGCGTCGCGGGGAACAACAATTGCCTGGGGGTAGAGCAGGAAGTGTGAGGCGTCGTGAGCGCGCGCCCGGATGGCGGTCGCGCCGGTCAACACCTGCCCCTGGTCCAGGCCAAGGACGGCCGGGTTCATCGCCGGGTCAACGCTGGTACGTCGGGCTCAAGGTGGCCCGCCCGATGGTGTGGAACAAGCTCAGGAAGGCGGCCACAGTACAGCCGATCTCTTCGGGTACGTCGACGGCCTGGTCCAGCGCATGCACGGCGAAGACGTAACGATGGAGGTGGTCACCGGGCGGGGGCGCCGCGCCGTCGAATCCGAGGGTCCCGGAGTCGTTGCGCACCCGTACTGCACCTTTGGGCAACGGGAAGTCGACATTGCCGAAATCCCTCGGCACGCTGACATGGCTCGGGGGAAGGTTGAGGACAGTCCAGTGCCAATATCCTGCAGGCGTGGGAGCATCCGGGTCGAAACACGACAGCATGTAAGCCCTGGTCTGAGGCGGGGCCCCACTCCAGGACAACTGCGGGGAGACATTGGCGCCATCCACGCTGTGGCGGATGTCCATCGGTTCCCCTTCGGCAACATCATCGCTTGTCAGAAGGAAAGAGGGCACGACCGGGAGCAAGGAATACGGCTCCGGAGGGTAGGGGCGAGTAAGGTCCATGACAGTCGAGTCTAGTACGCCGCAATCGGAAAAAGCGCTATGAATTCTGAAAGCACCCAGGCCGTACTGGTTCTGGACCTGCTTGCCCGGCTCGACAGGACCGTTGGCAATAGCTGAGAGCTTCCTGAGAAGAAGAACTCTTGTTGTGCTATCCTGGAGCGCATGCGTCGTGTGTCGTGGGAAAAAAAGATGTCTTCTTTGGGCATGTTCTTGCTAGTCAGCGTTCTCGCAGGGCTTCTGGTGGCGGGATTGGCGATTCCGGGTGCGGCTCTGGCCGGTGTGACGAGCACCACCGTGTACGCCTCGTTGACCAAACTGCCGGAAGAGTTGGAGACACCTCCCCAGGCGGAGCGGACCAATATTCTGCTCGCCGACGGGTCGCAGTTGACCCAGCTCTATGACGAGAACCGGGTCATCGTCAAGCTGGACCAGATCGCCCCGATCATGCAGCAGGCACAGATCGCCATTGAGGACGACCGGTACTATACCCACGGCGCCTTGGATCTGAGGTCGTTGGCGAAGGCTGTTCTGAGCAATCTCGGAAGCGGTGACGGTGGCGGCGGGTCCACCCTGACACAGCAGTACGTCAAGCAGGTGCTCGTGGAGCAGGCGATGCAACAGGATTCCGTGGAAGCCCGCCAGCAGGCTCTCGACGATGCACAGGGCCGTACTTTGGAGCGCAAGATTCGCGAGATGAGGTACGCCATCGCGCTGGAGCAGAAGTTCTCCAAGGATCAGATTCTGGAAAACTACCTCAACATCGCCTACTACGGCGACGGCACCTACGGCGTGGAGGCCGCCGCTCACCACTACTTCAACACCAGCGCCGCCGATCTGACACTCGCCCAGGCCGCCATGCTGGCCGGCATCGTCCAGACCCCGTCGCGCAACCCAGCCGATCCCGACACCCGCGCTGCCGCCGTCGACCGGCGCAACACCGTCATCGACCGCATGCTCGAACTCGGCCTGATCAGTCAGTCGGACGCCGACACCGCAGAAGCCGAGGTCTTCGATCCGAGCCAGATCCAAAGCCAGCCGAACGGATGCGCATCCGTCACGGACTTGAACTACATCCAGGTCTGCCAGTACATCATCAACACTCTGCTCTCCGACGAATTCTCATCTTTGGGCAGTACGTCCGACGAGCGGCGGGACAACTTGAATACCGGCGGGTACACCATCACCACAACGATCGACCCGACCAAGCAGATTGCCGCCCAAGCTGCCATCTCCAACCGGATCGCCGATGCGGATCCGGTGAAGTCGACGATGATCATGATGCAGCCGGGCACGGGAGTCGTGTGGGCGGCGGCCCAGAACCGACGCGAGATTGGTTTCACCAATGACGATCTGCTCAATGGGAAAACATCACATGTCTATTTTGCACCCAGTAGTCTGGGCGGCGATGAGGGCGCTCAGCCAGGTTCGACCTTCAAAGGTTTCGTGGTGGCCGCGGCCCTTGATGCCGGCATCCCGCCGACCAAACAGTTCAACGCGCAGGCCAAGATGGACTTCTCGAATGACTATTTCATGAGCTGTAACGGGCCTGTCAAGGCAGACAAGGGATGGGTGGTGTACAACGACACGGGGACCGGCGGGGTCATGAATATGTACCAAGGCGCAGCCAACTCGGTGAACACCTACTTCGTGCAGTTGGAGCAACTGGTCGGTGTCTGTGCTTCCGTGACGATGGCCGATGCGGCCGGAGCCCAGGTTTCGGATCCAACTGTCGACAAGGATTACCCCAACATCATGGCGTATAACAGCGTTCCCTCGTTCACCCTCGGTACGGCCTATGTCTCCCCGATGTCGATGGCAACCGCTTACTCCACGTTTGCCGCCCGGGGTCTTCGGTGCGATCCGGTCGTCGTCGGCTCGATGCAGGACCGGAATGGAGCACAAATGCCTGTTCCGAACGGAAACTGCCGTCAGGTCATCAAGCCACAGGTCGCCGACGGGGTCAACGCCGTACTGGCCAACCTGTTCACCTATGGGACGGGATCAGGTTTTGGCCTCAGTGGCAGGCCCATGTCCGGCAAGACGGGGACGACCGAGTACGGGTCGGCCGGATGGCTGATCGGGTACGCTCCCAATATCGTCGGCGTCGCTCAGGTGGCGGCGGACAGCAACGGGGTGTGGGATCCCTTCTGGGCCTCGCACATCCGGGGCGGCATGAAGAGCATGTCCGGTGTCAGACTGCCTGTCTCCAACACCTACCTGAACGGGTTCGGTGCTGCCGACGCCGGTCCGATCTGGCACGCCGCCATGGCTGCGGCCACGGCTGGCATGCCGGTGGAATCCTTCACGAAGCCAACAAGCGACATTCTCTATGGCAAGAAGGTCGTTCCTCCCGACACTTCGGGAATGAGCATGGCCGACGCGCAGACGGCTCTCCAGGCGGCTGGCTTCTACGTCACCCAGACACAGGTGTACGACGACTCTGCGCCTGGAACCTTGCTGAACATCAACTGTGAGTACGTCTATGGCGGAACGTGCACCATGAACATTTCCCAAGGACCCCGTCCTCCCGACCCGACGGACACCGGCGGCGATCAGCCAGGCCAGCCCGCCAGCCCGTCGACCTCCTCCCCGACTCCTGGGGGCGGTTCCACTCCAGGCCGGTGAGGCTGAGCCGATTCATGGCTGCTGCGCGTCACTGTGCCGACGCGCTGTCTTGTCCCTCGTCGTTCAACGTCACGTCCAGTCTGCCCTCACGGAAACCGTCGACCCATCGCTCCCCCAACAGTGTCGCTCGCGGCGTGGGGTCATTCGGGTCAAGCGATGACCGGCACGGTCACCCAGTGAAGGAGACCTCAGACAAGTCCGACTGGAAGACGCCGTTGACCGACGCGACCTGGGTGAAGTAAACCACGACAAACTGCGTGGTCGTCTGAGTGAAGGACAAGGTGGTTTCGGCTGTCGTCAGATTCGCGGAAGTCATCGATGTCCAGTTCTTGATGGTCATCATGTCTGGGTCTTTCACCGTCGACGCGTCCCCGGACGGGACATAGATGGTCACGGCGGTCGGAGTGAGGTCCGTGGTGATCGACACCTGGCTGACCGACACGGGCGACCCGAGGTCGAAGACCAGCCCCACTCCCGGCTTGTATTCGGGGATGTAGGTCTCGGTCGGATACCTCTCCGTCCGCCAGGCGGTGCTGGGATCTCCGTCGTACGCCAGTGAGACCAGGTCGTCGTTCTCCGTGGCGTCACCGCCGTCGTCCTTGGGGTCGAACACCATGGCGGACGAGATGGGCCGGACTGCCGGAGCGTGTGCGGTTGTGGTACTTGAGGGGTGGGAGGAGTTGTACAGTCCGACAATCAACGCGGTGACAAGGGCCAGGACCACCAGGATGGCGAGGACGAGGAAGATGCGCGACCACCACCGTGCCTTGTCCGGATGGATCGGGTGCGTCAGGGGAGACGCTGGCTGGCTGGGTTCGCTGTGTTCCAGATGCCCGGTGATCTCGCTGTCGGTCTTCACACCGCTTGACCCCAGGTCGACCGCCATGGTGACGGCTTCGGTTTCGGCGGTCGCCGACCCCGCTGCAGCACTGGCCGTACTGGCTGGTGCCGTGGTCACGGCCGGAACGATGCGAGGACGCTGGACCGGGCCGGTGGGCGCGGGCGGAACAATGCGTGTTTGTGGTTGGAGCGAACCCGTGGCCCGCTCCGCCAAGGCGGGGGTGGGATCCTTGGTCCCGATGAAGGCGGTCAACGCCTCGGTGATGCCCTGTGCTGTGGCGATGTGGTCGGGGTCGCGGATGGAGAGGATTTGGCGCGTCAGCCGGTCCAGCGGTCCGGGCGTCCCAGGCCTGATCGTCATCGGCGACTGCAGACCGTCGGCGGTGAGCGGCGCAGCCTGGAGGCCGATGTCGGTCGCGCCTGGCCAGGTCGCCGTCAGGCAGGCGTACAACAGCGCACCACAAGCGACAACGTCCAAAGCTTCCATGTCCGTGCGGGACATCTGCGCGTCGGTCTCGCGCGGCGTCAGCGCCTGGTCGACCCGCAATCCCGCGATCTTGACCCCACCGGTCGGGGAGATCATCACTTTGGTCGGGTCGAGGCGGCAGTGGTACAGGTGCATGGCGTGGATGCTCGCCAGCACGCTGGCCACCTCGCGTACCACCCAGGCGGACTGAGTCCCGGTCAGAGGGCCGGAGCGAAGGATCTCGGTCAGGGTGTGGCCCTCGGTCCACTCGGAGACGATGTAGGCCTGATCGGCGTCCTGACCGGCGTCGAGGATGCGCAGGAATCGGGCATCCATGGCCGCCGACGCCACGCGCGCCGCTTCAAGAACTGTCATGGTGTTCTCGTCATTGGGGAAGCAGGTGACAATAACCGGGCGCGACAGACTCTCGTCGACGCCGGTCCAGCGGCTTCCGGTGCCGATCTTGCCGGTCAGCGAACCCAGGCGGTACCGCTCCGCCATCAGCACGCCCGGAACGAGCGGGGTGAGACCAGTCAGAACCGGCTGGGCCTCCTCGGCCCCGAAGGGCGGCAAGTACCGGATGATTTGGGTGGGGATGTCCTGGGGGTCGGGCTGGGGCCCGGAAGCAGTGTCGGGTGTGTTGGGCTGATCGGATTCCACTTTCTTCTCCTTTCTCAGCATCGAACGGATCATTATTTCCAGGTCCTGGATTTCGGGCAGGTTGGTCATCTTCGCCAATCCCCAGTAAACACCAACCCCGGCACATCCGGCGATGACGAGGCCGATCAGTCCCAGAACCCGTCCCGGAAACAGTACGGTCTGGAGCCAACTGATGCCCCCGCCCACTGCCGCGCCGGGGAAAGACAGCAACACCAGGCGACCAGTGAATCCCGCCAGAGGCGTCTTGAGGCCAGGAACAGCGCGGCGTAACAAGATCCAGGACCACCCGGCACTGAGGATATAGGCCGCGGTGTAGGCGATGGCGATGCTGGGGGCGACCCACACCGTGGGGACTTTGAACAGCGCGACCAGGATGGTGGCGACCACGCTGGCCACGGCGACGAATCCCACTTCGACAAAGAATGGGGTCCGGGTGTTCGCCATGGCATTGAAGGCTTTGGAGGTCATGAACCTCAGCGTGAAGGCGATCAGGCTGACGGCCAGGATCGCCACGGTCAACCCGACGTACGACCCCCCTGCACCTCTGCCGTAGGCAACCAGGCCGATCGGCACCCCCACGATGACCATGAGGACTGAAATGGGGACGATCACCGCGTAGATGAGTCTCAGGTTGGACATCAACTGGTCGGTGTAGCGATCCCAGGCCCCGATCGCGGACAGTTTGGACAACGACGGCATCAGGGCTGTGACCAGCGAAACGGTGAGCAGGCCGTGGGGGACCTGCGAGATCAGCACAGCCGTGTTGAAGACATAGACCCCGGCGCCGTGCCCGGCGGCGGTGGCCGACGAGGCCAGCCGAGTGATGACGATGTAGAGCAGTTGGTCGACGGCGACGAAGGCCAGCGCCCACTTGGCCATGCGGGCCGTGGCTGCCAGCCCGGTGTGGAAGAAGTCGAAACGCGGACGGTATTTAAAGCCGACTTTCCTCAAGTACGGTACGAGAATCGCCGCTTGACAAGCAACTCCGGCAGCTGTGCCAATGCCGAGAAGGCCGATCTGAGCGGAGGAGAAGGGCTGCGAGGTGTTGGAGTGGAAACCCCACACGACCGCGTAGGTCCCCAGCATGAGGATCTGGATGACGTTGTTCAGCACCGGCGCCCACATGGTCGGCCCGAAGGAGCCCCGGGCGTTGAGGATCTGGCTCAGCAACCAGAAGATGCCGTAGAAGAAGACCTGCGGCATACACAAGACACCGAGTATCAAGAGGGAATGATAATGGGCGGCCATCTCCGGGCGTCGCCAGGCGGAGTTGATCATGACCCCCATGACCACGGGTGTCCCGATCATCAGCAGGGCGGTCACGATGACCAGCAGACCCGAGAACAGGGTGACGATCCGGTCGGAGTACGCCTGCCCGCCATCGGCGTCCCGGCTCATCGCCCGCATCAACTGGGGCACGATCACGGCGTTGAGCACTCCGCCCAGCAGGAGCAGGTAGATGGTCGAGGGGATCTCGGAGGCGGCGGAGAACATATCC
>Ga0123354_10011903_pt1 | contig 13469 bp, 3 predicted proteins | sample TergutLab28metaG_2_FD_97872 | JGI IMG/M metagenome (GOLD analysis project Ga0123354, IMG submission 97872) | Labiotermes labralis P4 segment gut microbial communities from Petit-Saut dam, French Guiana - Lab288 P4 | ecosystem: Host-associated > Arthropoda: Insects > Digestive system > Gut ... | reverse complement strand
GGATACACATAAGCAGTCTAGTAAGTAGAAGGGTGTGTTGGATACACATAAGCAGTCTAGTAGGCAGAAGAGTGTGTTGGATACACGTAAGCTGTCTAGTAGGCAGAAGAGTGTGTTGGATACGCACAAGCAGTCGAGTAGGCAGAAGAGTGTGTTGGATACGCGTAAGCTATCTAGTATGTAGAAGGGTGTGTTGGATACACACAAGCAGTCTAGTAGGCAGAAGAGTGTGTTGGATACACGTAAGCTGTCTAGTAGGCAGAAGAGTGCGTTGGATACACACAAGCTGTATAGTAGGCAGAAGAGTGTGTTGGACACACATAAGCAGTCAAGTATGTAGAAGGGTGTGTTGGATAAACACAAGCAGTCTAGTAGGCAGAATAGTGTGTTGGATACACACAAGCAGTCTAGTAGGCAGAAGAGTGTGTTGGATTCACATAAGCAGTCAAGTATGTAGAAGGGTGTGTTGGTTACACACAAGCAGTCTAGTAGGCAGAAAGGTGTGTTGGATACACACAAGCAGTCTAGTAGGCAGAAGAGTGTGTTGGATACACATAAGCAGTCTAGTAGTTAAAAGAACACACTGTCCTACATACTAGGCTGCTTGTACTCACGCATGTAAAAGTACCGTATCATAACTGTACATACAACCGTCTACCTGAAGACGAACCCTCGGTTTCGAAACATGTAGAAGACATAAACAAATTAAAAATTAAAATATTAATTTAGGAAATATGTATTTCTTTGTTTTATATTGTATAATTATAAAGAGTAAAACCTTCAATATCTTATTCTGCATATTACTCCCTTCCTTTCCTTTCATCTTGTATACTTCCCCTTGTTCCTCTGTTTGTTATGTTTCTTTCTTTGTACCTGTATGACAAATATTCTATAGTATGTATCCTGTACACGTACTGGGTGTCGTGACTTTGCGTTTTTCCAAGCCTTTCCAGACAATTGTTAGATTAATACCTTGGAATAGAGAATGACAGGTTCATGAAGATCTTAACAACCATTTCTGATCAACCCTTCACTTCATTCGACATCTTATTACATATTAAGGTCAAATGATATAATGGAATGAAAAAACATTAGACTGTTTTTAGTCTGTTGAGCAAAATGTAGAATAACTACTGTTGGCTGCGCCATGTCTGTACGCGTGGAACGACTCCACTCCTACTGGACGGATATTAATGAAATTTGATGTGCGAGTGTTTTTCAAAAAGCTGTCCTGAATATTTAATTTGATTAAAATATGACAAGAATAACGGACACTTTACACGAAGACCCATGTACATGTATGATATGGCACTCAATTCTTTTTAGAGTGAGAAGTCTTTGAAATAAAATTTACACAGGTAGCCAAAACACACATTTTATTTTCAATAAATTCCCCCCCCCCCGAAAATCTTGCGGTTTATGAGATAATGTGGAAAATGTGGTACAGTCACACAGGTCAGAGTTCACAATAAGCCGTTTGCCCTTTACGTGCTGGATAACTAAGACTACATACAAACACTAACGAATATTTAATACTTACTGATTTTCCACGGTAGCAGTTGTTAAGAGAAAGCGCCGCAATGTGACATGCCGACACTGTGTTTCTTGCGTTTGGCGCCTCCCCTTTTCCTTTAATTTCTTTCTACTTCGTCCTTTTTTTTCGCATTGTATTTTCTTGCTGAGGAAACAGGAGGGAAAGAGACCACTGGGGAGATCTAGGCTTAGATGGGTGGATAATATTAGGATGGATCTCCAGGAGGTGGGATGTGTGTATATGGACTGGATTGGGCTGGCCCAGGATGGAGACAGGTGGCGGACGCTTGTGAGTGCGGTAATGAACCTTCGGGTTCCGTGAAATGCGGGGAATTTCTTGACTAACTGCAAACCAGTTAGCTTCTCAAGAAGGACTCTACATCATGGAGTAAGTAAGTAAGTAATTAATTACTCATATTTTTATCTCGCTTTGCTTTTGTATTTGGTATGTTTTTGTTTGTCTGTTCATTTATATGCTCTGTAATTGTTAGTGACCTTGTTACTGTAACTTTTTACACCACTCTATCTTGATTGCAGGGGTAGTGAATATGTAACACCTTACAGCCCTTTACTGCAATGTTAGCCTGCTTTGCAGCTGCAATTGGTTACAGCAACTCTACTGAGAGGTTGTTGTGCATTTCTGAGAATTGAGGATTCTTCTAAATACGAACATTGTTTTTCCAATTCAATCTGTGGTTCTCAAGAAGACTGACCACACTTCATCTTTCTAGTTCTTCAGATGTACACAGCACTTCGTACTATATCGTAGCACTAACAAAACATGGACACCACGACACTACAAAGTCTCCTCGCGAACCTTATCTGAAAACATGTTAATCAGCTTCCTTCGTAGTTGCACAGTATCCATTCCTCAACTTTTGATAACTTAAAATGCGTTACTTACGTATGCTTGACAATTGACTTAACTAGGCACCTAATTAAATTCGAAAGGAAGTAGAACACAGTATTATGACCAGGACAGTCGAGGAAAATTATGATGTACATGATGAAGCAACACAGAAATGACAAAAACTGCCCTTTGTTTAGGAAATTATAGTGTCCTAATGTATATATGGCATTTGGTTGCTTAAACCAATGAAAGAAATATAGCAAGAATACATGAAATTATGGATCTGTTGCCGCAGGGCCAATCTTAAGCTTAATCTTTCCCTTAAATGTAATTTGTCTCATTTTTTCAGTCTTTTTTGTGTGTGTGCGGAAAGGAGTTGCTTTTTTATGTAATAAGTCGAAGGAGTTGAGGGGTAGAGAAAGAGAGAGAGAGAGGAATAACCTATGTTAGTGTATGTGTAGCTCGCCTGTGACATTGATCTGACTTCTCGTACTTTCACTGGGTGTATGCTTAAGTGGAAGTGTTTAGAAGCGAATGAACGAGACTTATAATGGATTGAGATGATAAGCAAGCAGAGTTCTTGTTCCGGCTTAAGAGTTGTGCGGCTCATGGCTGGGTCAAATTCCTTTTGGCCATGCTGTATACACGTGCATAAAACAAACATTTATTTGCGAGCCATGATGGTATGTTCTTAAAAAAATTGCTGCTAGTAAAATTTTTATAATGAACACGTCTATGAAGATAAACAGGAAGTTTAGCTTGTTTTATATTTTGTAGTCTATTCGTTCCACTCTCATGACAATAACTAACCGAAGGAGATTCCCGTGAAAGGATATCAGTCTCATTCCTCTCTTAGAACACGAGTTTTATGAACAGACGTAGTCTGTTTATGGAATTTATATTGATGGAAGAGGTAGAGGAGCGATGAGCTGTATATTATACAAGCACAATGCGGAGAGAGTTGGTTCCTAATAAAATACTTCTAGCAACTCGTCCGCACAATGGCCAATATTCAAGTTATTTTTCCATTATAGTAAACTAGAGTTCTGGCACTCTCCCGACGAGAGTGTCTTTCTCGTTTATTCCTTTATTATTTTTTGTTACCTCGTTGGAAAGAATTGTTTTTTATTTCTGCTTTTATTTTCATTCTCTTTGCTTATTTGTCTTGTTTTTTTCTTTGCGCTTTGGCTTCTTTTCACCAGAGAAATTTTAGTTATCTGGTTTTCACATTCTTTTTGTTTAGATTGCCATTTCTATTTTTTACTTATCTTTATTTCTTCAGTATTTTATTACAATTCCTTCGCAGGATTGTGTATCTCTTCTTTTATTTTGCATCCTGTATAATAATTCGCTTCCATCCAAAATCCATTGTCTTGTAAGAATGAAGTGGTGTGTAGCGAAGTGGCAAGATTTATTGCTTCCTCCGGCAGAGGTAATGAATAAAGAAGGTCACAGTCACCCCCGACGTAATTTGATGTGTAATCAGACTATCATTATGGATATTATGAAAGAGCCTGTGACATGAATGTGCCAGCAACTTCTTTACGCGTGGCAAGTAGAGACCTAACATTAACTGCAATACGTTGAATTAAAAAGCGTGGACCTCGACTCAAGCACGGTAACTGGGCATGACAGCTAGCGCCTGCTGTAACGAAAATCGGTCTGAGTGAGGAATGACGCGAGTTGTATAAAATAATACCCCTTAATTTACACAGTCCAACCCATTTGTCTCCTCGAATGTTAGGTATGAAAAATCAAGGCTGACTAAAGAACACTTTTTTTTTCGATTTTATGTGTTGATATTTAGTCCGGCCTTCTTTTTTACAGCTGCCATTCAAATGAAAATCGGAAAAATTGTATACAGTCACTTATTGAAAAAATAGGTGCAGTATAATGACATCTTTACTGCATTCTCCTCAACTCAATACACATCTCCTCCAACACTCCACCAAGACCACCAAGACATAAATTCCTCGGGAGTAGAAGTCTTTTGGTTGCTGTGCCAAAAAAACTTGCACCGCTTTCTCTACCTCCTCATGGGATCTGAAGTGACATCCACGTCCTCGTAGAGCGTCTTTCAGGGACCAGAAAAGGTGACAATCGTTGGATGCCAAATCCGATTAATATGGAGGATGGGATAAAACCTCCACTTGTAAATCCTGAATTTGTTTCACGGTATGACGGGCTGCATGCGGTCGGGCCTTTGCATGCTACAGTCACACGACGGTAGACATCAAAGCCCACGGCGTTCTCTTCGAATTGCTGGCTTAAGCTGATTCCGAAGCGTGTCACTGTACCAGTCACTCTGTTTATACAAATAAAGTTTTCACGGGCCTTTTCATATTACGAATTTCATACAAATTTTCCGCTTTTCATTTGAATGACCTTTGTATTTATCCATAGATGTCGGAGAGTGAATATGAACAGCAAGTGTTATCGCATCATATATATATATATATATATATATACGTGTGACAGGGTAGGAGTACGTTGAGTGACGCCAAACAGGCAAGGGAGGAGTAGTGACGACATGCGTAGTTGCGAGTTTTCTTGTCGAGAAATATTTGGCGAGTAGACCGTCCTTCTGACAGGTGGACAGAGGCAACAATTGTTAACCTCAGCTCCCTGAAGATGGCTGCGGCTCGTGGCCGAAACATGTAGTAACATCACAACTAAATACTGTGCAGTTGGTTGAAAAAAAAATGTCTATCAGTGATGCAGGACATTGATATTTTGTTGATAAGTGCATATTTTGGATTTTCTTTTTTGGTTGTTTTAATCATGTCTTGTTATAGCTTCTTCGCAATGAATGATGTACACTATATATCACAGATATTAAAATTTTGTTTTTTGACGTTTTGCTGACCGTGCATCTCAGTAAGCATAAGTTTTCTATGAACTCACAAGAAGAACTGTACCCAGTAATGTTATAATCGTGTTCAGTTGGCTTGGTACTAAATTTTGTCTTAGATATTTCGTTGTGGTACTGCTAAGGAAGGTGCACTATAATGCGTGAATCACAACACACTTCTTTGGTTCTACATTATATTGTTCATACAAAAAACATGTTTCGGTCGTAAGGGGCCATCATTAAGTGTTACATGTTGTATGTGTAAATAACACAATCTAAAACTAAACACATTGGTACTAGTTCCATAACACAATGTAATCGTCTCTTTTCTTTCATAATTTCAAAATATTAAGTTACATATACTCCAAATTTGTAACATTAATGATAACAGTGGATGTGGTCATATTCGCCGTGGTGTTACGTCGCCGATTCAATTCGCATATATGCACGCATTAAGAACCGCGTTTGCATAAATTATACCGCGTTAGGCCAGAGACTGTTGTATGTGCCCACATGGTATTAGTTGAAATGATAGTAACTGGCTAATGCTTTTCCTTTGGTTGTGCTGGAAGTTAGGATTCTCAGATTCTGCCTGTCTGTGTATTGACACTAATATGGCAGAACTGCACGCTGTTTGCTGCCTTGTGCCCTTTTGACATACAAACAAAGTCACAGTAATTAATAAAGCACTTTGCTTACGATTCATTTTGAAATTACGCCGTAACTCATAATTGTTTAAGTTAGAACACGCAAGCTCTTGGGTTGGAAACTACACGACAAAGAGAAAGGAAATGATTAACACCAGAGAATAACGTATATCGACTGCTGTTCCCGGTGCTTCCTTTTCCTCCCAGACATGAGTAATGCTCTCAATGTATTCTATTCACCCGTAAAATGTAATGTTAGATAGGAACTGAGTCGTGTATCATAGTTCTGTAGATGGATTGTTTTCAGACATGTTTTACGTCTCTCACGCCATACGGCGGCTGCTTTTTGTATCCCGTAACACGTCAATGTTCTGTTATCGCATACATTCTATTTATTGTGACGTTTAGTATGAGTAGCTAACAGTGAATTCCAAGTCGTTGAACAGCAATGGGCAGTGTATAAGGTAGCCGCAAAACATACTGAGAGAGGACTGAATTTAATGATGTAGTCGAAATGAGCCTTAACTTGGGGTTACCTGCTGAGTGAGTCATTGTCTAAACTACCAATAAACACGATCGGTAAGGCGAACCGTTTCCTGTGTGGTAGTTAGCCTGTTCGAATCTTAAATAGCACAGACTGTCCTGACAGGGTTTCCATTATATTAAGAGGATTTCGAGACCGTTTATTTGCCGGTTATTTAAGAAATGTGTTTCAGTTGCGTATGTTGTTTTGCCTTAAATGGAATGGGAGTGTGGTCGTGAATGGTTTGGAAGTATCTGAATTCAGCAAGCGGGTCTACACACACATTCAAGGTATTATTCCACATATAACCGGGAGAGGCAAATTGAAACGCAGAGAGTGGGAACTGAAAAGTGAAAACCAACTAAATGCCACTTATTATTTTATTGTACTTCTTATAGGCTCAACATATTTCGGGCGCTACTATGCCCATCATCAGGAGCTCGCGACTATAATGTTGATTACCACATTGGTCGTTTCGTTCTTGGTTTGCTGTATGTTGGAGGTTAGGTGCGGTTAGGCTGGAGTAGTGTCCGGGCTAACCGCACCTAATCTCCAACATACAGCAAACCAAGAACGAAACGACCAATGTGGTAATCAACATTATAGTCGCAAGCTTCTGATGATGGGCATAGTAGTGCCTGAAACATGTTGAGCCTATAGGAAGTACAATAAAATAATAAGTGACATATAGTTGATTCTTATTCTTCAGTTATCACAATGATGCACGGTCCAACAAACATCAAATTCACAGGGAGTGGGCTTGAGCAAAGCGAGATTCAAAGAATAGGATACCTCTGTAATTCGAGCCTATTGTTTTAACACTACACCGACCTAATTCAAGTCAGGATAACCTAAGTACTGACCATACCTCCTACTTAAATTACAGTGTATTAAACACCTATATTCTTGCACTGTTTAGTGGCTCTTTGGACGATGCTGAAAACAATATTGTCACTCCTTGAACCCATAGTTATGTTCTTGTTTCATTCAGTCATCTTATAAGAATTCACTTCATAAAGATATTCTTCGTTAATTGCGAGGCCTATGTTATGTAACCATTAGCCTTACCCCTCTCATTAAAACACAATATGAACCTTTGTTTCAGCTTATAATGTTTATGTATTATTATTTCCTCCGAATGTAATAGCAGGAAATTTAACCACAGCACCACTTTGTTAAAACTGTCAAGTTGTAGCAAAGTGTTCAATTTCTACCGGGAATTTCGTGTGTAGGACACTAGGATGGAAAGTATGTTGTCTGGAATGTAGTATTCTGTAGTTTTCGTAGACTAAATGCCTAAATAAAGCCACGATTTACACAGGTATCCTGAAGTTTGAAGTGTATAACTTAGGCAGATCAGACGTTTCGGTAAGTAAGGCAGTAAGGGAACAGTGTTTGTTGCAAACGTGATTACGACACGGAATTGTCTGCATTTGCTCCAGAGCCATAGCTGGAAGCTGATTTTTTCCCTATCCATATCCAATTACTGTAAATGATGAAGATTTTTCATATGATTCTGGTAAAATGTTGAAATTTTAATATTGAAAGAAAACTAATGTTTATAACTATATATGTTGAAATAAAAAAAAATCGGCTGACAATCACGAAACTTTAATATTTGTGTGTGTGAATACTTTTTGAGCAAACTCTAAAAACTCATGTGCAATAATGTGTGTTTACAGGGGAATGGGTTGAGGGAAAAGAAGGTTGGTTTGAGAGTGCAGCTTTGAAACGAATAATGGTTTGTTTGCAGTATGGATTGTAATAACTTTACTGATGTTTTTATTCTGATTGCGGTTCTGAAACGCAAACCGTATCGTATCAATAACGTAACCGAAACCGCATGAAAAATTTTTAATATGCGAGTGCGTGCTGATAAATACATCGTTGGACAGGCACAGTGGACGGCACAGTGGTCAGTCTGGTTTTCTTTAGGCTTTATATATATGATGCAAAACATAACAAAAATTTTGAGAAGGAATTACGAGGCGCGCGTTTTTCCAAACTCTTCATCTGTGTGATGAGACATTTCATATATTTGTTTTAGTGAAAGTAACCTTATCATATTTAAAGTGTCACGGTAGGACACCGCATGGCAACTCCGCTTTTCACGACGTTTCTTCGCTGGCAACCACTTTATTATCTGAGTGTTGTTGCAAAGATATAAGACAAAGTTCTCCCAGTACTTGACGCGGAGATGTAGGGAGGAGGTATAGCTCCACTCATAATTAACTCCGGTCCTGGTTGGAGGTGAATGATGCCTCACACGCTGGCCGCTTTAATCCTCGAAAATATACCCTGGCACCTCTGTGTGGACACTGGGTGGGCCCCAGAGCAGGTTTTGATGCTTTAGGGAAGTGAAATTTCTCAGTCCGTTGCCAGAAATCGAACCCCGGAGTGTCCATTTACTATGCCAGCTGATATACCCCGGCTAGTGTTTTGTCACTGCAAATGGAATGTAGCTTTGGGATAAGATATAGTGTACATGTATTTACCCTATATCACCATTTTGTATTAGTTACAGTTGTATATCTCAAAGCGTTGATTTTATATTATTTTTTAATTGGCTTATCAACTGCAGGGTGTCAGTAAGGGTGATTAAATTTTTTTGTAGAAAAGCTAATGCTGTTATTCGCTTAATCCTATACCCTGGAATTAGGACCAAGAAACCAGCTTCTCTTTACACGTTTACTTTTCGTCAATTTTACATCCAGTTACTGCTTTACGAAAGTTATTAAAGTGTAAAAATGCAAGATATTGCTACAGAGTGGGCCGGTATAGAGTAGTCGGTATAGCGACTCGCTACGGGCTGCACGGTCCAGAGATCGAATCCCAGTGGGGGACTAGATTTTCCACACCCTTACAAACCGGCCCTGGGGTCAACCCAGTCTCTTTCCCGGGTGTTAAGCGGCCGGGGCGAGGTGTTGACCACCCAATCATTTAGTGCCGAAGTTAAAGAAAGAGTAGAGCTATAGTTATACTCACCCTCTGGCCTTCATGGCCTTTCCTAGGGTGAAATTTACCGTAATTTACCCTTCATTGATACAGAGTGACGTTGGCTGTCCCTGTGCTTAAGATTTATCATGTTGAAATACACAATACCGTTTATTGTATCTACTGTCATTAAAACGGTCTGACCACGTGTGTGCTTGTGATTGCATAGTATGTTATAATGTGCAGGTAGTCGTCTTAGACCAGACTCACAAATTCAACTCTTATTCGTGTTGAGCTTTCCGATGTGTGGTTGGTGCTTCATCATGAAGTACGATTTCGCTTAATAGTTGTTTTCCTCCTCCTCCTCCTCCACATCATCATCATCATCACTGTCACCATTTCCTTTTCCACCATCATCAAATTCTTACATCAAGATTTTATAGTGATAGCGATGGGTCTGTTACATTATTCTTTTTTTCTAAATGTATTATTTATCAGTACGTGTCGAATATTTCATATCTTCAAATATATCCCGGTGGTCTTAATTCCCTAGAATTATTTCGGATGATTTACAGCGCTGTTACACCGCAAGATTTATGTCTTTCTCATTCCCTCGCAGCAAGTAGACATGCGATTTAAACTTCGTGTTCCACATTACATGCAGGGTTGAACCTGTGAAATTATTTCAGATCTCTGACAGGATTGCATACATTATAGGGCGATTACACTGACTACTGCCTGTGACGTTTGGAAGGTGTCTCAGTAATGTAATATGGTCCTGGCATCGTGTGATTGCCCTACGTGGAATGCAATTATGTCCGGTGCCTCTTTTCATGTGATTTGGCCATTTTCCTAGTGGTTTGTTAGAAACTACAGAGAATACCTATCTGGAAATAAGATTGAAAATGGTATCCTGCGAGAATTAATCGATTTTACTAAGGCTTTATTTACTTTCAAAATGTCATACAGTTTTATGGTAACAGGAGAAAAGTACAGCTGTTCCTTCACTAGACATCATGAAACTCACAAATACTCCATGACAGCGTGTGCGGATTTATTGTACAGGATTTTAACCATATGGGGTAACATGTGGGAAGTACGGATAGAAACTGAAGTACGGATAGGAACTGAGGTACGGATAGAAACTGAAGTACAGATAGAAATTGAAGTACGGATAGAAATTGAATTACGGATAGAAATTGAATTACGGATAGAAACTGAAATACGGATAGAAACTGAAGTACGGGTAAGAACTGAAGTACGGGTAAGAACCGAAGTACGGATAGAAACTGAAGTACAGATAGAAATTGAAGTACGGATAGAAATTGAAGTACGGCTAGAAACTGAAGTACGGATAAGAACTGAAGTACGGATAGAAACTGATGTACGGCTAGAAACTGAAGTACGGATAGAAACTGAAGTACGGATAAGAGCTGAAGTACGGATAAAAACTGAAGTACGGATAGAAACTGATGTACGGCTAGAAACTGAAGTACGGATAGAAACTCAAGTACGGATAAGAACTGAAGTACGGGTAAGAACCGAAGTACGGATAGAAACTGATGTACGGATAGAAACTGAAATACGGATAGAAATTGAAGTACGGATAGAAATTGAAGTACGGCTAGAAACTGAAGTACGGCTAGAAACTGAATTACGGATAGAAACTGAAGTACGGATAAGAACTGAAGTACGGATAAGAACTGAAGTAGGGTAAGAACCGAAGTACGGATAGAAACTGAATTACGGATAGAAATTGAAGTACGGCTAGAAACTGAAGTACGGATAGAAACTGAATTACGGATAAGAACTGAAGTACGGATAAGAACTGAAGTACGGGTAAGAACCGAAGTACGGATAGAAACTGATATACGGATGGAAATTGAAGTACGGATAGGACCTGAATTACGGATAAGAACTGAAGTACGAATAAAGACTGAAGTACGGATAGAAACTCAAGTACGGATAGAAATTGAAGTACGGATAGAAATTGAAGTACGGATAGGAACTGAAGAACCGATAAGAACTGAAGTACAGATAGAAACTGAAGTACGCCTCCAAGTAAGTTGTGGCTGTGACTGCGCCCAATTTAACATTACCCCTGTTACTCGATAAATGTCTGTGTGGACATGCCGTGTTGAATTGTTGCCAGTTGTGATAAAAAATGTAGAAAGTACAGGCACATATTTATTACACTGTAAAATTGAGTAAGGATTTCACTACACCCAATTAATCGAAAATGTTAATCGCGCATCGTTATCACTGGAATCTTGTTCCGGATTTTAGCCGGATGGGTCAAGAAATACGGAAAGGCTGTGCAGCAACATATTTGCGCTTTAAGTAAAGTACAATTGTCACTGATCCGGTTTTCGAAACGGACGGTTGCTCGACAGCTTTCTTGTAAATGTCTCCTACACCTAATGTCACGAAAATCTGACAAGACGATCACAGCCGCTCATACTAGATCACGGACAGACGCATACAAATGGACGGACGGAAGGAAGCACTTTTGTCTCGACATAAGGGGAGTTTCATTTACTTCGTCAAAAACGCGCTGGCTTTCCTTTACGGTAGCTCTACCCGCTATTGCCTTGCCCCTCACCTGATAAGGCGATGTGGTAGCGAATGCCACTCCCCGTCTACTGGGTCCACTCTTCAGCTCACGGCTCTTATCCGTCTACCCTCGGTGTTTTGGCCTAAATTACGTCAGTTCTACCATCTGCTTCGTTTGTGCGATCTTGGTTCTGAATCATAGACTGTAACACTGATTTACAGGTTATTGTAACCCGGCTGTCGGCAAGCATTAATACTTGCAAGCCAGAAAAAACGGAACTCGATATGTAGTGTGTATTCGAGTTGATTTGCTTAGATAGGGCATGGTAGGATACAAGTTTAAGCTTGGTAGGGCGACGTTTCGTCCACCACGCACTGTTGTCGTGTGGTTAACCCAGCAGACACTTTCTCACTTTATTCAACAACAACAACAACACTAGTTAAGAACACAGGATAACATTCTTCAGAATTTATTCAATGTGTGTGGTTGATAAATAACTGCTGCTACAGGCAGTACACGTTTATATTTGTATCACCTGCGCGGCACTTTGCAATAATGAAGCAATATCGTGACTGACTAACTAGAGTCTTAAGTTTGCAAGTTAATATTAGGTAACGTCGAATATCACAACACACACCGGGGCACGGTCAGATTTTCAACAAGTTTCTCCTGCTGTGTACGCTTCAGAATAATTTCTAATCGTCCGAAATTTTAAAGGAATGAGAAAGTCTGCCTCCATTCGACTCCAGATAACTGAACATAGTAACCTTACGTTCAGATACATATCTACATTCTGCCAGCACGAAGAACATGTCGCCTCCTATGTCAAAATAATTCTTATTGGCCGAAATGTAAAATTCGGAATTCCCGATAGGCCGCATTTAACTGTTAGAAAATCTGAACTAAATTGGCTAAAACACGTTTCGTGCTGGAACACTGTTTTAACCCCAGAAACCCCAAATCCACGATAAACGGACTTTGGTGGGAAGGGGTGGGGTGGGTTCCTCTGGCATTTCACACTCGGGGGAAATATTGCCGCAAAAGCTGTCAAATCTCGAGTTTCACTAACGAAAGCCGATTTCCAAAATCTGTACAGGCGTGACAGCTGACAAATGCGCGACTCTACATTCTAGGCTTGAGTGCGAATGCCACATTCATCTTCTGTCTATTCCCCGGCTCCTAAACAACGTTTTCCCAATTTCTAAACACCAGGCCTCCTAATTATCTTCCACATTTTGTAAGCCGAGATAATATCAAACGTCACTAGACACGTACGTACCATATTTCCAGAAGGGGGGGGGGTGCTCCGGGTCGCTCCCATCACGAGCCTCAACCCCTTCCTGTCTTCAGGCAGTTAAACCTTTTTTGCAAATGTAATTACTTTCGCAGCGTTTTATGTGTTTCGATTTCAAATACATCGATTGTTTAATAATTATTATCACATGTCTTTGTAGTTTTTTTTTTACATTCATTGTTCCGTGCATCATTACAATTGTTCCAAAATAATTACCAACAAGATGACACTTATGGACTATCCTTTATTTCAGGGTTAGTCGTCCTTCACTCTACATGTTTCG